>OGYL01001017.1_pt1 | contig 22412 bp, 26 predicted proteins | sample 1576541 | NCBI WGS metagenome assembly OGYL01 (sample SAMEA3541551, study PRJEB24748) | human gut metagenome | biome: human gut; feature: human-associated habitat; material: faeces | place: China | collected 2012 | reverse complement strand
TCTGGACGGGACTCGAACCCGCGACCTCCGCCGTGACAGGGCGGCATTCTAACCAACTGAACTACCAGACCATTTTGGTTGCGGGAGAAGGATTTGAACCAACGACCTTCGGGTTATGAGCCCGACGAGCTACCAGACTGCTCCACCCCGCGCTATTCACAACAAAGTTATTATAGCATATATATAATTGGTTGTCAATAGTAATTTGCAAATTTTATGTTATTTTTTATTCTTGGTTTCACGATTTCGTAAAAGAACATATGATAGTAGTAGAAACATCAATTTTTAATATGAATGGAGATGACAAAATGTATATTCATGTTGTTCAGCGAGGAGATACTTTATGGAGTATTGCCAACCGCTACGGCGTTTCCACGCAGCGCATCATTTTGGACAACGGTTTAAATGCACAACCCTTTTTAGTTGAAGGCCAGGCGCTTATCATTTTGGTGCCTGAAATCATACATACCGTGCGCAGAGGGGATACACTTGCCTCAATAGCCTCAGTATACAACACAACAGAAATGGAACTTCTTCAAAAAAACCCAAATTTAATTCAAAACCGCCAGCTACGCGTTGGGCAACAGATTACAATTCGCTTTCAAGGCGGCAATGAGCGAAGCGTTTATATTAACGGTTATGCATATCCATATATCGACCGGGAAATTCTCACCAGAGCACTTCCCTACCTTACGGATCTGACGCTGTTTAGCTATGGATTTACAGAAACAGGGGAACTTATTCCCATAGACGACCAACCGCTCATAAATCTTGCCTATCAATATAAAACGGCGCCTATTATGCTAATTTCCTCCATCACTGAAGACGGTAATTTCAGCGGCGAAAAGGCAAGTCTTTTGTTCAATGATTTACAGCTTCAAAACAAGGTGATTAACAATATGATTACGGTAATGGATGAAAAGGGCTATCTTGGACTAGACATTGATTTTGAATATGTAAATCCTGAGGACGGCGAAGCGTTCATTGATTTTGTTAGAAACACCACTGAAAGAATGCATCAAAACGGTTATCGCGTTAATGTCGACTTGGCGCCGAAAACATCATCAAACCAGGAGGGGCTTTTATATGAAGCACACGACTATGCCAGACTGGGTGCTATAGCAGACACCGTGCTGCTTATGACATATGAGTGGGGATATACTTACGGCCCGCCGCTTGCTGTGGCCCCTCTCAATAACGTGCGGCAGGTGGTAACCTATGCTGTTTCGCAAATTCCATCCAATAAAATTATGCTGGGAATTCCGAATTATGGATATGACTGGAAGCTGCCTTATGAAAAGGGCGTTACCCGTGCTACCAGCATAGGAAATGAAGAAGCGATTCGCATTGCGGCAGAAAACGGCGCAACCATTCAATTTGACGAAACTGCCCAATCGCCTTTTTTTGAATATTACGCAAGAGACAGAAGCAAACACATCGTGTGGTTTGAAGACGTACGTAGTATTTTAGGAAAATTTAACCTAATTTCTGAATTTGCTCTGCGGGGCGGTGGATATTGGAATGTGATGCGGCCGTTTTCACAAAATTGGGCACTACTAAGCCAAAAATTTAAAATTCAAAAGGTTGTGCAATAGTCTGTATTTATTTTTCTTCGGAATAACGGTTGGATTTTGCACGCGTCAAAAGTCATCCGTAACAAAAGAACCCTGCAGAGCAAAATATGCGGGGTTCTTTGTTAGCATGTGTTAGTACTTTCTCCAAACCATTTTATTTACAACACCTGTGTAGCTTTGAATTAGTTTTACAACCTTCGTTGAAACATTTTCGTCGGTATAATCCGGCACAGGTATGCCAAAATCGCCATTTTTATTCATTTCCACAGCAGTATGAACCGCTTGCAAAACCTGTTCAGTTGTAATTCCAGCCAATACAAAATTGCCTTTGTCAAGGGCTTCGGGCCGCTCTGTGCTTGTACGAATGCACACAGCAGGAAATGGGCTTCCAATCGACAGAAAGAAGCTGCTTTCTTCCGGCAGTGTTCCGCTATCAGATACAACTGCAAATGCGTTCATCTGCAAATTGTTATAATCATGAAAACCCAAAGGCTTGTTTTGAATAACATTCTTGTGAAATTTAAAATTTCTTTTTTCAATATATTTTGCACTTCTAGGATGGCATGAATAAAGAATCGGCATATTATATTTTTCTGCCATTGCATTGACCGCATTCATCAAATGAAAGAAATTTTCCTCTGTATCAATATTTTCTTCGCGATGGGCCGAAAGGAGTATATAGTTGCCTTTCTTCAAACCTAATCTCGAAAGCACATCGCTTGATTTGATTTTTTCCAGATTATTATGCAAAACTTCTGCCATTGGCGAACCTGTAACATAGGTCCTTTCTTTTGGTAAGCCGCATTCAGCAAGATACCGTCTCGCATGCTCTGAGTATGCAAGGTTAACATCAGAAATAATGTCAACAATTCGGCGATTTGTTTCTTCTGGCAAGCATTCGTCCTTACAACGGTTCCCGGCTTCCATATGGAATATAGGTATATGCAGTCTTTTTGCCGCTATAGCGGAAAGACATGAATTCGTATCGCCTAAAATTAACAGCGCATCCGGCTTTTGCTTCACCATTAATGCATAGGCTTTCGCAATAATATTACCGATGGTTTCCCCCAAATCAGTGCCAACTGCATTCAAATAAAAATCAGGAGCACGCAGGCCTAAATCATCAAAAAAGATTTGATTCAGCTCATAGTCATAATTCTGTCCCGTATGAACCAATATCTGCTCAAAATATTTGTCACACTTTTTTATGACCGCAGATAACCTGATAATTTCAGGACGTGTTCCCACAATCGTCATTAACTTCAACATTTTAATTGTCCTTTCACGATTCTCTACACTTCTTCAAAAAATGTATCCGGCTTATTGTTGTCAAATTGTTCATTCGCCCACATCACTGTTACTAAATCTTGTGTATCTGACAAATTAATAATATTGTGCGTATACCCCGGAAGCATTTGAACTGCTTCTATTTTATCTCCTGTCACTTCAAATTCCAATACTTCATCAGAACCAATCATTCTTTCCTGAATCAATCCGTGTCCGCTCACAACAATAAAAAATTCCCATTTTGAATGATGCCAATGCTGTCCTTTTGTAATTCCAGGTTTGCTGATGTTTACCGAAAACTGTCCGCAATTATCTGTTTTTAATAACTCTGTAAAGCTTCCCCGATGATCCACATTCATTTTCAGCGGAAACGCAACCTTTTCCTTCGGTAAATAGGATAAATATGTAGAATACAATTTCTTTGCAAAGGAATTGTGTGGAATTTCGGGCATAACTAAGGTCTGTGGTTGGTTTTTAAAAGAATTTAACAGATCCACAATTTCACCTAACGTTACATGATGCGTAGTCGGCGCATAACAATATTTTCCGTTATCTTGCCCAATTGCACGCACTCCATCAAACCCGCAATGATGCTCTCTGCCGTTTAAAGCCGCCAGCATCTCTTCTACCAAATCGTCAATGTATAGAAGCTCCAATTCAGTATTCCGGTCATTTACCTGAACGGGTAAATCGTTAGCAATGTTATTACAGAAAGTTGCCACAGCAGAATTATAATTTGGTCTGCACCACTTTCCAAAAAGATTCGGAAAACGATAGACCAGAACCTTAGCGCCAGTTTCTTCACCATATTGAAAAAATAGTTCTTCACCAGCCAGCTTGGATTTGCCATAATCAGAATTGGCATAACGTCCAATTAATGTTGCCTGAATGGATGAAGACAACACAACAGGACATGTATTCTGATGCTTTTTCAGAAGATTAATCAATGTTTCCGCAAATCCAAAGTTGCCTGCCATAAATTCGTCGTTATTCTGCGGTCTGTTCACGCCTGCAAAGTTAAAGATAAAGTCTGCTTTCTCACAGTAGGTATTCAACAAGGTTGCTTCTGTATGAATGTCATATTCATAAATTTCGTCAATCACAAGTTCAGAATGTGTACGGTCTTTCTTTTGTAGAATATTCTTTAACGCCGCAACTAAATTTTTTCCTGCGAACCCTACTGCACCAGTTATCAATATATTCATCGGCCCATTCCCCTATCTGTTGTTCCAAGCTTCGAGTTCATCTTTCATATATTTTAAACTAAGCAGCTTTTCTTTTACCTGCTCTACACTCAACAATTCCGTATTATTGCTATTAAACTCTGTTAATGGATTTCTTAATTTATCGCCCTCTTTAAAATATTTATCATAATTTAAATCTCTTTTATCACACGGCACGCGGTAAAACGCACCGAGATCAATGGCATTCGCACATTCTTCATTGGTAAGCAGGGTTTCATACATCTTCTCGCCGTGGCGAATGCCAATCACCTTAATTTCGTGTTCTGGATTAAAAAGCTCAATGACAGCTTTCGCCAGGGTTTCAATGGTACAGGCAGGAGCTTTCTGAACCAATATATCACCGCTTGTCCCATTTTCAAAAGCAAAAATTACAAGATCGACTGCTTCCTCCAGAGACATAATAAAGCGCGTCATTTTCGGTTCAGTAATGGTAATAGGGATGCCGGCTTTTATTTGTTCAATCCAAAGCGGAATAACGGAACCACGGGAACACATTACGTTGCCATAACGTGTGCAGCAAATTTTTGTGCGTTCCGGAGATACGGTTCGGCTTTTCGCAACAATTACCTTCTCCATCATAGCCTTGCTGGTTCCCATAGCATTCACTGGATAAGCAGCCTTATCTGTAGATAAACAAATAACAGACTTAACTCCTTCGTCAATCGCCGCATTTAGAACATTTTCAGTTCCTAATACATTTGTCTTAACCGCCTCAATCGGAAAAAACTCGCACGAGGGTACTTGTTTTAGGGCCGCTGCATGAAATATGTAATCTACGCCATGCATTGCATTTTTAACTGATGCAACATCTCGAATGTCCCCAAGATAAAATCTAATTTTGTTTGCTACCTCCGGCATTTTTGCCTGAAACTCGTGACGCATATCATCTTGTTTTTTTTCATCACGGGAAAAAATGCGGATTTCTCCAATATCTGAATTTAAAAAGCCATTTAAAACGGCATTACCAAAAGAACCTGTTCCGCCGGTAATTAACAGGGTTTTATCTTTAAATGTACTCATCTGTCTTCCTCCATAAGCAAATCCTTTTCTATATTATAACACTCTTTTTGCAGTTTATCAATCCCAGTTAAAAATATCACACATATACTCTGCCAGGCCTGGTAGAATCAATTTTTCTTACATCACCGATGTAGAATTAGTTTTCTCCGCATATTTAGGATATTTCGAACCTATTTTGATAATCTTCTTCCTGTGATATATCTCCCTCACCTAACTTAAATTTATCCACATAAATTGATAAAATCATTTATCAATTTCCTGTATTATTTCTTCTATTAATGATAGCTTTAATTGCTGTCTTTATTCTCAACTTTACTCTCTCCTGCTTTGGAAGTGATAAGTATTTCTTGCTTACATACTCAAATCCCTGTTCCTCATAATCATGAATGAACTCGCATCTTTGTGCCAAAAATTTTTCTGAATAATTCTGCCTTTTGATATTATAAGATGCAGCATTCAAGTCAATACTATGTGCATCAATTTCTGAAGCTATCTCTTTCAAAACAGCTTCTCCAACCGGTGAATTAATCAGAATAAGGGAAATTCCTGTTCTATTATCCTTAAGCCCAAATTTCTTATATTTCCAAAAATCAGCTAAAATAATATCTGAATAATGATTGTTCGCAAAATCACAATGGTAACAATAATCTCTAACACTAATATGTTTTCCGATAAATCCATAAAAGAATGGATCTAATATTGCAGGTGACACATATTTTTTTCCATTAGCAAAATCAATTTCTATCCCATGAACTCCCCATCCATATCGCTTACTCCTAAAATTCACACTTTTAACATCTGCTTTATATTTCGTTGAAAGTGATTTCAAATAGTCCTTATACAACTGATGAGAAGGCAATCCACCACATGAAAAATCACACAACAAAAGATTCTTATTCTCGCCACCAATAAACCGACGTAATCCTGCAACCTGACAAGGCGTTCCGCAATACATGACGTACTTCCCCATATCCAAGTAGGATTTCACTCTCTGAAATGCGTTTTCAACAATACTTTCTACATATTTACTTCTTCTAAATTCAGCAACCGTGGCATTTTCCGAATCCAACATTTCTACTTGACTACATTTCTCTGTGTATACGGCAGAAAAAATAACACCCTTTTTTTTAAGAACATAATCTGCCAGAGCTTGAAACACACCCCCCGACGAACTGGATAAGACAACTTGGTTTGATTTATGTATTCCCCAATAGGCAGCTATTAGGTGTTTATCGTTCTCCATATTCTGAATTGGACAAATGCGAATACACTGTCCACAATGCAAACACAATTCTTCGTTTACTTTATACTGGTAGAATGTTCCAGAATCACATAATGAGATTGCCGATGCGGGGCATACATTATAGCAAGCACCACAGTTTGCGCATTCATCTAATTCTTCTATATTATTTAATTTTTTTAGCATCGCTTATCCCTCCTCAACTATTCCATCACACTACACATTTGATTATGTTTCAATTAATGCCTATGCTTGCAAAAAGCAGTTATAATTATTCTTTCACCTCACTACAACTCACTTTTTCAGCCAATTCAAATGGAATGAAAGTCAACAGTTTTTGGTATTTAATTGATGCGTTTCTCCAATTCAACAGACATCTCGTAACATCCCTTTCCATCTTGCACTCCTCTTGGTACAATTTTACACTCTCATAATTACTTTTTCCAATCGACTCGTAGAAATCCAAATATTTGAAAGACCAATACTTAGCGTGCATGGTAAATTCTACCCAGCAACTTGGGATTTTATATGTTTCGGCGACAATTAAGCCATGTAAAGATTCTGAAACAATATAATCACATGACAAAATATCATCAACTATGTCTGTCCAATCATGATACTCTACCATATGAATAATCAAATAATCACCTTCTACTATGCCCATATTCTTTACACACATAATAACGTCATCTTCATTTGTTGCTTCATTAGGAACAAATCCATACCTGTATTTTTTTGAAACTGATGGATGATAGAATATCGGTAAAAGCAAAGCTGGATCTCCATAATTTGGAGGGCAATCTATGTGATTAGCAAGAAGTATTTCACGAGTTTTTGGTCCTCTAACACTATATACCTTTTGAGGTTTGCCAATTAGACGAATCTTTGGATTCTTAATGCCTGATCCACATATTATTACATTTTTCAAATTACCATATCCGATAATACTCCCAATCAAAGAATACCGATTCACCTTGAGCAATGTCCGTTCAAACGGTATAAATATAAATTTTTTGTCTATAATAGACTCGAAGAAGAACAAATTGATATCGTCTCCCCAATTATTCTTCTTCACATGGTAACCATTATATCCCATAAAACACTCACAGAATATGGCCTGCTGCTTATATTTTACCTTATTATAGAGATAATACGGAAGCCAGTATATTGATACAAAAAAGGCTCGTATCTTTTGATATACCCAGTATCCCCCCCTCATAACAATTCTATATTTAAAAACACTGCCTTTTATAACCTTACCCATCGCAAGTTCTCTCTTTCCGCTGTTGTAACCAGCATATAATTTCATCTAGCACCAGTATTATACATTAAGTATACTCGTTAAATACTTCTTACTTCGTATTCTTGCCTGTTTGATTATTTTATTTGTGTGTGTAAAATCTATTGGTTTATTTACCAAATCAATAATATTTCTTTTTTCAACAGAAAGAACGTCCAGAATATTCATTATTCTTGACGGCGCTGTGGCACTAATTACTGTTGCAAATTGTTTATTGAACAGTATGGAAAGTGCAACACCATGAAATGATGATGTTACGACATAAGATGCATGATCAAGCAGCCACAAAAACTCACCCGGTGCCACATCATACAACGTTTCATCTGAAAAAATTGGTCTTAACGTGCTTGATACAACAATTACCCGACAGCCTGTATCCTTCTTGAGTTTTTTTAGTTCTTTATTATACTTTCGATTCCAATGTAGGGCATATACCAAAATGTAAGGTCCATTAACATCTCTTGGTTTTTCGTATTCTCTCCATTCCTCAACAGAAAGCAAGAGTGATGGATCAATATGAATCTCGCTTTCTCTCCCAGTCACCGTTTTAATTAAATCGGCATTATCTTTCTCTCGCACAGACAACGAATCAAAAGTTTCAATAAACTGAATAAAGGTTTCACACTTTTCATCCGGTAGATCCGCAACCCCCATACTGGCAGCATAAGAAAGCTTCGGATAATTAGCAGGCGCAAACTCCAAGAAACAAATAGGCAAACAGCGTCTAGGATTCCAGATTTGATCACTTCCCGCCAAATAAAAATCTGCTGTTGGTGGATTCTTTTTTAACTCCTCATAATTTTTGAAATATATAAAGTCGAGATTTTCGTCAATAAATACTTGCGAAGATAGGTACAGCTTCTCAGTTTTTTTCCTTATCAGATACGTATGCAAATAGCGCACACCATGTCTGGAAAGCAAGGTTTTTATCGCTGGAAAACTCTTTATTGGAGCCACTTTATCCTTTGGTTCATCTTGAACTATAAAACTGGAATACCCCAGCTTATCTAAAGTGCGTTTAAGACCAACAGCCTGGAAAATGGAGCCATAATTATTCCAATAACAAAAAGTTGAAATACATATTTCCTTCATTTCTTTCATTTCCTTTTCATCTTACTCATACACTGTGATACAATTCGTTTTTCTGTATTGTTTAGGCTAAACTTATATAATAAGAATGCCACCAGAACCACGTATACCCCTCCCCCCGCAAGCATTCCTAGCAAAGCAGAAGGAAAAAATTCACTTACTATATATGCGATTGCTGCACATACTACAAAAATTGGTATTGTTCTGCTATACGCATTCCAGTACAAACGGATTATTTCTATGTTTATTGCAATGTTATAGTAGATATTTAATATGATAACTTGCCCCACAAACATAGTAATCGCTGTTGCAATCACGGCTCCTATAACACCAAATTGATTGACCCAAATCCATGTCAATAAAATATTTACCAACGTTACCCCAAAGAGTACTAATGAACGTACAAGCCTCTTTTTTGTAATATCCAAGATATTGTTTACTACACCGTTTGTCATAGATAAAAACAGCGGAATAATCAATATCAGCGCATATACCCAAGCCTGCACTTTCTCAATACCATAAAACACAATAATGAACTGTTTTCCAACACCAATAAATCCGAACAAAATAATTCCTGAAATTAGAGTAATCAATCTTGTTGGCTGTATCAATGTATCAGTAAAACGATGCCTGTCCAAACTTCTATTTAGGTCTTTCGCTACTTGCGGCAAATACATCGTAACAGGCGCAATCATAACCGATACAAAAATCGAATATATATATTGTGCAACAGAATATACTGCCACACTTTCAACAGTAAGTCTTGCGCCTATAATCACTTTATCAACGCTGTTGTTTGCCTGCTGTATAACAGACTGAAGAAGAAGTGCAAGACACAATGGGAGTGATTCGACTATAATGGATTTGTCAAACAATCCTACATGAATATGCATGGCACACTTTTTTCTGCAAAAATGGAAAGTCAAAAGGAAAATGACAAAACTGAGAAAGAAATCAACTGCGGCAATTACAATTGAGTGTTTATAAAAAACAGTAATGCCAATAATCGTTATCGTTCTCATAACAACCTTTATAAGCTTCGCAATCTGCGCAAAGGAAAACTTCTTTACCCCCAATGCATATCCATTCAATGTCTGGGTCAGGAAAGACAACAACAAATTCCCCATAAAAAAGAAGAATATCTTTTTTGCATATCCAATTTGAACAAGTGTCATAGTATTCTGGTATAGGCAACCCAAACTACAATAAAAACCAATGGAAATTGCTAAAATAACCAGCGCCAATATAATTGTAATCAACCACATTGTTGAAATTGTTTTATCAATTCCTTTTTTATCATCCTTTTGAGAGCAAATTACTACATTTCTCTGCGTGATCGTTCCTGTGCCAAGTTCCAAAATAAGCAAGTAATTGGCAAAAGCTGTAACTGTTTGATATAAACCGTATTCAGTATCGCCAATTGCTTTTATTAAATATGAAGATAATATAATACCAAACACCATGCTTAATATCGTATTAATATAGGAAAGCACTATTCCTATTTTTTTTGATTCAAACATTCTTTCTCCTTTTATTTCCAAAATTTAAACATCCGGATAAACTTTTTATATATCCAGTAATAATGATAGACTACCGCAAAATATAGTCGATCATTTGATTGTCCTGAAATATAGTATTTTCTATTTTCTCTTATTATTTTTATAGATTTCTTTTCATACTTCGGATATTTGTTAGTTCTTAGTAACATATGCAATATTACTAAATGCGCTTTAATTTCAAGATTATTTACCAATGAACGATATTTGATGAACTGTTTATCTATATCCTTTTTCTTGCAATCAATAAAATAAATAATATCATCCATTTTTTTAGAAGAAATAGGTGATCTTGTTGCTGAGCCCTTACGCAAAGAAACATAATATACATTCTTTTCTATATGAACAGTTTTCGGTTTTCTCAATGCACACTGGAAAAAGAAATAGCTATCCTCACCTATTCCCTTCCCTTCAACATAAGACAAAGATTGAATGAAAGATTTTTTAAAAAGCTTCCCACATACATTCCAAGTATTAGGAAAATCTTTAAGTGTATTCACCAAAGTAGTATCATCTTCCCACAATGAAACATTTCCACAATAAGTATCTTCAGGGATAGACTCCCCCTCATTAAAGCAGATGTCTCGTCCTATTACCATATCTGCAGAATACTGTCTTATTTTATCTATCAAAAGTTCAAAAGAATTATTGGGAAGAAAATCGTCAGAATCTAAGAAGAATATGTATTCTCCCGTTGCTTCAAGCATCCCAACATTCCTCGCCGAACTAACCCCACCATTTGTCTTTTGAATCAACTTAATTCCGTCAGAGTGATACAACTTTTTAACTATTTCCAACGATGAATCTTTAGAACCATCATCCACAACAACAATTTCCACATTTTTATAAGTTTGATTAAGAACCGATTGAATACACCTATCTATATATAGCTCCGCATTATACATCGGTATAATACAAGATATCATCTCGTTTACTTTACTCATCGTCGTTTTTCTCCATTATTTGCTAATCAAGCCTTCTGATAGTTCTTGCCGGAATCCCGCCAACCAATGAATCATCTTCCACATTTTGCGTCACACAAGCGCAACTGGCAATAACACAACCTGTTCCAATATTAACTTCTTTTAAAATTGTACTTCTTGCACCAATCCAAGTTCCACCCCCAACATGAATTGAATATGCAACTCCTTCTCCTGCACGTCTGCTATGTTCTCCAATTTCATGTCCACCAGTAACAAATACTACCTCTGGTGCAATATCACAGTTATTGTCAATCGTAACAACTCCATTACCATGAACACGCAAATTCTTACCAATCCAACATCCTTCTCCTACTGTAAGTTGAGCCGTACAGAATAAAGGTCCAACTATCTTACTACCTTCACCAATGTGATATCCCAATGAGTTCAATAGCTTCCGTTTCGTTTTATAAAACCATGTTCCAACAAAAATATGATTAACCAAGAACATAATCAATACCCTATAAAAATGCCGAATTCCCTTTATTCTATTCATAATCTACACCTTCTTTCCTTCATACCAATCATCCGAAATAACTGGTGCAGGCTGACACGGACCAGTTATAGAATTGATTTCTACTCCTTCCTCAATACTCTCAATTAATGACAGCAAATTACTCGCAGCAGTTTTATAGTTCCACGTATTTATGATTGTACCATAAGCATTTTTGCCGCATTTTTTTATCAAATCCTGGTCATCCAACAGCTTCTTTACCTTTGAAATCAAATCTTCCAAATTTTCATTTATAAAAATCATCCCATTTTCTCTGTCATCAATCAAGTAGGGGGTTGCTCCAACCAAACTTCCTGCCACCACTGCACAGGCACTATTCATTGATTCATTCAATACCGCTCCCCAACCTTCCACTCTGTTAGATGTTATGAGATACACAGCAGTAGCATCCATATGATTGCGAACCATCTGCGGTGACATTGAACCAAGCAGATGGACATATTGATTCAATCCTTTTGTTTCGATCATCTCACGAAGACTCTCTTGCATTTCCCCTGTTCCAATCATGTTGATTTCAAAATCGTAGTCTTCCTTTTTAAGTGTCTCTGCGAGAAGAACGCAGTATTCCGGGTGTTTCCATTCGATAAAACGCCCTGCCCACAGAATAGTATTCTTCTTTTTCCTATCAATTAAAGCATCCACATCATCATAAACTCTTAGATATGGAAAATACCCCCAGCAAAACTTTTTTCCTTTATAGCATCCCAACCTTGCTAAGTCATGCGCTTCAAATGCACTTGCGCACAACATATATAACGGATATTTTGAAAATCTCCTATGATGAATCCATGTTCCCAATACAAATCTTGGAAAAGTCCTAATTGTCAATGCTTTCTTCAAAATTCTCTCAGAATACTTAAATGTTATCTTTCCTAATTTCATTCGATGTAAAATTAAGGAATCTGGTGCTGAACCAATAATGACAACATCCGCTTCATCAATAAGATTCTTTGCAACTGCCATTTTTGATGCATCCTCATATGCTTTAATAACGTATGATGTATTATCCAAATCACTATATCCAAGCCCTTTTCTTTCGTCATTCATAGGTTTTGTTGCAACAAAGCAAAAATCATCTTCACACAAGCGATTCATTTCATCACAAAACGGCTTCTGATGAGGACTTAGAAAATTTGAGACAAATACAATTTTTCTGTGTTTTAAACAATTCATATTATCTTATTTTCCCCCTCATAGATCATTGCTTCTGTTGGACAAGTATTCATGAAAACAAACAGCATACAAATAAAGTTGCAACGGTTTCCAATCAGCAGTGCTGCTTCACCACTACTTTGAATCATAAGAGCGAGACAACAAATTGCAATCATCGTCCCCATTTTTGTTCTTTGACTATTTATCGTCCTCACTACCTTATTAAGTGCGTACAAAAATCCCCCCGTAATAATCACACCGTATGATGCAATCATGTCGACAACACCATTATGCAACTGAAAGGGAATCTTTCCAGTATCTCTTGTATACACATGATATGCCCCAAACAGCAGATTTGACAAAGGCTGTTGGAAAACAGAATCCCACATAATTTCTCGCCCATTGAACAAATTACGCCCCAGTAAGATAATGGATTGATGCCCATGACGATATAGAAATACAAATATTACAGCAAACACCAGTGGAAAAAGAATCCCCATACAAATCGTCTTTCGATTTATCAAGAAATCAAATTTATCAAAAATGAAAAATACCAAGATAAACAATACTGCAAGTAATGAACTACGAGATTTCGTTAAGAAAATCAAATATGTATCTATAAAAATCATTATGAAACAGATTGCAGTCCAAAAGTGTTTACGTTGATCCATACACCATCTTGCATACAAGAAGAAAATTCCACCGATCAATAACAACTGCATTGCAGCGGAGTTCTCATTTTCAAATGTTAGCATCAGTTTATACCCGATTCTAGTATGCGTATAGTAGGACATATCAAAGGATTCCATCAAATAAAAAATGAAGGGAACTGCGCTGCAAATAAATACCAGCCTCATCGTGGATTCTTTTATCTTTCCAACATTACTCAAGCAAATTATGTAAAGTAAAATTGCCACAGCAAACAGTATCCATTTTGTGTAATATTCAAAGCTAATTGGCGCATGAAGCGATACAAATACTCCCGATACAAATACAATCAGAAGCGCAAATGCTGCTCCTCGGCTGATTTTTAATCTTGAACTAAGAATGAACAAAATGAAAAAAGTACCAACAACAACGACAAGCAACTTGTGATCCACATCAATTGTCTTTCCGTTAAAGTGTGGGATAATTGAAAAATATGCATTCATTATTGCTAATATACTGATTAAGAAATTATACTCTTTGCCAAAGTTTACGTTGTCACTCATGTCTCTCTCCCTGCAAGCTTTTTATATAGCACAATGTATTTTTCATATCCACTCGATTCACTGAAATTTGTTCTTATGTAGTCAACACAAGTACTACTATATTGAGCCTTATCCTTTCTCGTTATTTCATAAATACACTTTTTTAGTCCGCCAATATCATGTGGTTCAACAATTCTCCCTGTTTCTCCATGAATTAACTCTGGACTTGCGGTAGCATTATAAACAATTGCTGGTGTACCACACGCCATCGCTTCGATAGTTGTTAAACCAAATGTCTCCTCCACAGACGGATTTACATATACATCTGCCGTTGAATACAATTCAGCCAACTGCTGAACATTATCTGTTCTGCTGATACCAATAATATTCTCCGGAAGCTCCTTTTTCTGTGCATCAGATAAACCAACCAGTACAATTTGATAATCGTCACTTAGATGTTTACTCAGTTCGATAAAGTCCTGCAAACCTTTTCTTGGTCCCCAGTTGTTTGCTACACCAAGCACCACTTTTTTTTCACTAATAGGAACACCACCGATTTGCAACAGTCTGTCTTTCGGTTTAAATGCTTTGATGTTTATTCCATTAGGAATCACTTCAATTTTTCTACCTGACAACAACACAGATTCTTTGACTTGTTCTGCCAACCAGTTTGAAACGGTTGTCACGGTCAGGGAATGAATATTACAATATAATTTATTTTTCCTGTCAAATAGCTCCGAAGAACGATCTAAGAATAAGCTATAGGGATATGCTTTTTTCTGAGGGCACATACGGCAGTGTGTTTTCCACCTTTCGCACTTTACCGAGGTAAAGTGCGAGCAATGTCCAGTGAATCCCCAGCAATCATGAAGTGTCCAAATTACGGGTTTATTGGCCCGACTCAGATAATCAAACAATACTTTCATGTTCAAATAATAACCGTGCAGATTATGTAGATGAATAATATTGGGATCAATTCTTTCCAGTTGCTTAACCAGCTTTTGGGTAGATAAATAAGAATGCCATCCCTGATCTCCAAACAAGCGAGAAAGAACCTGATGGATTCTGATATCTACTTTGTTATTTATTAAAAAGCCATTTTTAAGTGTATTCCTTTTGAATCCACTATAAAAAACATAGTTTTCTATTTTATAACTATCCAAAATATTACTGATTGCTGCACATATCTTCCCTGTGCTTCCGCTTCCACATGATGAATTGATTTGAACTATCTTCACACTTACCCACTCCTACTATTACCAATAACATGCATTTTCCACTTTTTTTGCTCCACTAGGTGTTTCGTCTTTTGATGGTCTGACCCAGTATTCGTTTTTTAGCTTACGAATAGGTTCTACAGTTTCCCATCGAGAACCCCAAATGCCAAATAGAATCTGAGTTGCACCACCGAGATGAATCGCCTGCTTTCCTGCTTTTTTTAATTTAGCTGCCAAAGGGAAACCGTATGCTCCGCAACCAATAATTGCAACATCAAAATTTATTTTTATCGCTTCTTCATACATATAGTCCAGTGCTGAAAACCAATTATCAAATTCTGTTTCTGTCCCTGCAATAGACTGAACCGCTTTTATAACACTCAAATCAAAAGCTGGTAGGACATCCGCGTTTTCAAATAAAAGACTTCTTTTTTTATACTGACTGATAATAGAATCTTTAAATGGATATATCACCAAAACCTTTTTCCCCTCCAGTGCTTTGCTCCAAGGTTTTGAGAAATAATATGGCTCCAGATTTCCAATCTCAGTCATCATAGTATTTTTAAACAAATGTTTTCTAAGCAGATATTCTTCATTATTCGTTGGCATAGATCCAAGAACATCAACCTGCTCAATGCTATCTTCAATAAGTTCAGAAAATTTTCGGATGTATTCCTCGGTGGGAGGGAAGAATCCTGCATTGACCTGTGCTTTTGTCATAATTTTCTCAGAGATATGCCTTTTCAGTCCAATGTCAACTTTTATTGCCTCTAAAGCATTCAGAATTTCAACGCCGCCTAATCTTCCTACCATGAATGGTTTCCCACTCAGTATTCTGTTATAAATCTCACTTTGTACAGTTTCTAAGTCTACAAAATCATGTCCATATAATGAAGTAATGACCTGATCTCGTATGTTCAGCCGTCTTCTCAGCTTTCGATTTACTTTTCGCAAAAAGTATTTACACTGAAACCATATAAATTCGGCTTTTTTCTGATATGTATACATTCTCTCATCTCCGATTTATTTTAATGTTAACTTCCTATATACAGAACGTACCGTAACATAAATTTTTCGTTTCAGTGAAGAAAAAAGTTTGATTTTAATGTCCCTAGCAAAATCACTTTCACCGTTTTTTTTCAATTCTTCAAACACCTTCTGAGCTGGAACATCAAAGCCATTCTGAACAAGTCCTTCTGCTAATGCATATTTCTGATTTTTAGAAATTCCCACACCCAGTAATTGCTTCGTTATCTTTTCCATTAATTCAGTATGTTCTTTTTCAAACAACGCCATACTCCTATTTCCAACCTGCTGCTTATGCTGGCGACTCATGACAATCACTTCATCAGAATAAAAGAAATTGTGTCCTGCCAACATCATTCTGAACCAAAGATCAGCGTCGGACACTGTTCGGATATTCTCATCAAAGCCTCCCACCTCATCAAGTATAGCCTTGCTCATCAGCACCGTACAGCCACCAATACTATAACTTTTAATATTAAATATTAAGGAGTCGATTGGAGTCATCTGTGGTGGAACATTAATCGACTTTTTTGATAAAAACTTTCCGCCTGCATTTACTCTTTCTAATGCGCCATAAATGCAAATATCTTTTATATCTTCTACCTGTTTATCTTCTAGTAACTGATTCAAAAAACGTACTTGGTTTTTAAGTTTCTGAGGTTTATACATATCATCATGAGAGAGCCAGGTAAGCCACTCTCCCTTCATGTTTTGTATTGCAAGATTAACTGCTGAAGATACTCCACCATTCTCTTTTGAATAGTATCTAATCTTATCACCATAAGAAAGCGCAATTTCTTCCGTCTTTCCACCATCTGTCGATCCATCATTAACCACAATAATCTCAATATTTTTATAAGTTTGGCTCAGGGCAGAATCAATAGCATCTGCCATAAAGTTGCTACCGTTATATACAGGAATCACGATAGAAATTAGCGGTTCATATCTCATACAATCGTCCTTTCACACCTTATCTATGTAATGCAGTTTCTCCCTTAATTCCGTTGATGAGATTCCCTTTGTTCTTGATAGATACATCACATCAACTCCCACTGCATTCATTTCATTCTCTGTTTGAACCCATCGTTCACTGCCTTTCCAATCATCACCAATAAACAATACGTCAAATTTGTATTTCTTAAGCGCATCCATTTTATCAAGCGTAGAAACAATGACTGCTTTGTCTACGAAACGGACAGATTCAACAATATCCCTTCTTTCATTTTCACTAATTACTGCCGTCTTCTTCTTGTACTGACGTACCAACACGTCACTATTGACACCTACCACAAGAATCTCACAGTGTTCTTTTGCTTGCCTGAGCAGATTCAAATGTCCAATATGAAACATATCAAAAACGCCGGCAGTATAGCCAATATAATATTTTTTCATAGTCTAAAATCTTCTTCCTTCTGTATTTACTCTGTTCTCAAGGTAACGAGGTGCGTGAGCAACAACAGTAGTATTATCGGGTACATCTTTAAACACCGTACAGTTGGCACCTATGTTGCAGTTATTTCCTACACGAATCCCGCCGACTATTACCGCACCAGCACCAATCACACAATTATTTCCAATTACCGGGGCATCCCCTTTGCTTGAACCAATCGTGACATTTTGAAGAATCAAGCAATTTTGACCAATTTTAGCTCCATGAGCAATGAATATCCCTGTTATTCCATGAGGTAATTCCGGGGGGGCTTCAAAGACTGCTCCAGCATTTAGTGCTGTTCCCATAGATGACGCATTTTTAGCCTCGGTTCTCTTTAAATATATCAACCAAAGCATCTTAATAAATTTAGGTTTTTTACATTCAGGATCAACAACACATTGTCTTAATTTCCAATATCTTTTTTCGTTATATCCAAATAAAAATGCATATAAGCTATAGGTAATTCGATTATTATATCTATTATACGCCATCGTTACTATCCTCTTTTTCTGCGTATTCTTTATTGATTCGATCTGCTTTCATACTAAACATAACAAAAACAGCAACGCACGAAACACCAAGATATACACAGTAGAATAATCCCATGATATCAAAACACTTAAAAATTGCACAAACAATCAAGAAAGGCATAAACAAACCAGAAGTACCAATCTGCCGATCAATTACAAGACGAAGATACGTCAGCCCCTTTCTCTTACTAGGATCATAAAAAGAATCGTTTTCAATCTCGACTTTTCCACCTCCTTCAGAAAGTGCCATGGTCATTACAGTATATTTCTGATATACAAGTCTCGGCAAAATGTTAAATGAACATGCCAATGCGCCAATAATAATATTCGCTATTGCCTTTTCCCCAAATAAAACGCTTGACCAGTTATATGCCGCAATACCTATTGCCAAAAAATCAAAAGCACAAATAATGAATCCATAAGCAGCATCAAAAAATTCGCCCATACGAGTAGACTTATGTGTCACTCTCGCAATATTGCCATCAACACAATCCAACACAATCCAAAAATTGATTAACACAACCCCTGATATCATTGCTGTTTTACTCGATACTGCTAATAAGACACAGCCAATAACCGATACAATTCCTGAAAGAATTGAAATAAAATTGGCAGTACATTTCAAATTGACAAAAACAAAGGTGAAGAAAAAAGACAATGGTCTCGCAACTGCCTTCACCCAAAAAGAACTGACACTACTCTTATTCTTTGGTAGTGATTTCACAATGTAATCATATGTATACATAAATTATTATCTCCTTACTGTGCTAAAATTTCGTCATAAATATTCCACATAACTCTGAGTGCATTATGCAGTTCAAATGGCTTCACAGTTTCTACACACTTCTGTTTCATACTTTCACGAAGTTTTGTATCATGCGCCAGTCTATCTATAGCTTTTGAAAATCCGATAATATCATCTGGGTCACAGGCATATCCCGTTTCTCCATCAATAACGTAATCAAGTATCCCATGTACATTCGATGATACCAACGGTACTCCAGCAGCCAATGCTTCAATCCCTGCTAAACCAAGCCCTTCAATTCTCGAGGGAAATGCACTAATATCTGTGGTGTTACAAAGTTCAGGGATATCTTTTCTAAATCCCAGAAAAACAATATTATCTGCAATCCCTAATTGTAATGCCAAATTAGATAAATATTTCTTTAACGGTCCCTTTCCACAAATCACATAATATATCCTCTTATTTTGTAACTCACCTAATGCACGGATGATTACCTCATGATTTTTTCTTTCTATCATTTCCCCCACGGACAATAACATGATGCAATCTTCCGGAATACCGATACTTTTTTTATATGCTCTCCTATCTACCACCGTTTCCTTAATACGCCTAATATCCACCCCTACACCTGGAATATATCTGACTTGTTTCGTATGAAAATGTTTTGCTCTATTAAAGTCCTCTTTGTTAATCGTAACAATGTAGTCACAAAAAATGGAGCAAACACACTCTATTGGATAAAAAATCAACCAGTTTTTCTTTGGTGCGGCATTATGAAAATGGAAGCCATGACAAGTATACATTACTACGCAACCAGTTTTTCTTGCTTTCCGTGCGGCCAACCTAGTTAAAATTGAAGCAGTTGGTGTATGGCAATGAATCAAATCAAACTGATGAATATTTATTAATCGTTTTAATTCTAAATATGCGGCAATGTTATCCTTACTTAAAGGATTTCTTGCAAAATGAATATTGTGAAGAATTACTCCATCTGCAGAAACTTTCTTTAAATACTCCTTTGTTCTATCCTCATCGGTATCATCCATGTAATCTAAATTGCAAGCAATGTGCACTTCACATCCCAATTTATTTCTGAGGTATTCCACGTTTTCTTTATTAAACCACTCAATAAACGACACAACGCTTGCGACAACCAATACGTTCTTCAAACAATTTCACCTCGCCTTTTTTAGCAAACTCTTAGCTTCCTCTTGTTTTTTTTCATACTCCTCTTTAGTCACTTTTCCTTTCTTCAGCAACCAAACACCATAATCATACGCCGTAGCCATGTCACCATCAGTGATACCCTCTTTCTTTACAAAGGCTTTAATAACCGTTTGCAAAATAATCTTTACATCACTAAGAAAGCTTATATGTTCAAGATACTTCAAATCCCAATTCAGCTTTTCTTCCCAACTAATATCATTTCGCCCATTCACCTGTGCAAGTCCACTTAAACCAGGTTTTACGGTATGACGTAACCTCTGTTCATAAGTCATAAACAAAATATCTCTCACAAGCTGAGGTCTGGGACCTATCAACGACATCGATCCATTCAAAATATTAAATGTCTCGGGTAACTCATCAAGACTTGTACTTCGTAACCACTTTCCAAATTTTGTTAATCTAATTTCATCCGGTAATAAATTGCCTTCTAAATCCCGCTCATCTGTCATGGAGCGAAACTTATATAATGAAAAAATTTTTTCATTCAGTCCCGGTCTCTGTTGTTTGAAGATAACAGGAGAACCAAGCTTGACTTTCACTAATATCGCAATGATAAGATATAGCCACCAAAATACTGCGATAGCTGCAACTGCACAGCAAATATCGAGTATTCTTTTTACATACGCCTCATAAAAAGTTTTCTTTCTCATTCAAAACATCTCCTAATAACTTCAATTACTCGCTCTTGCTGCTCAGTTGTCATCTTATTGTCACTTAGTAAACACAATCCTCTCTAGAAAATATCCATGCCTACATCGAGTGGTCTGCTATCTTTTCCAACTGCTCCACCCTGTATGTAAGCATTTGTCTTTGCTCTACCATTACCTTCTCTTGTAACAAAAGGATTCATCCTGTACATTGGCTGCATATGCATTGGCTTCCAGATTGGCCTGCCCTGTACATTGATACTTGTAATGGCTTCCAGAATTTCTATCGGAGTAGTTTGGTTCATACTTTTCGAAATTTATCGAATTCATGGATACAGGCAATCCTTTCAATTCTTCCTTATACCTCTCCCAAATAGCTTTTTTTGTAGCAATATGTTCCTGCAGATACGGTATCTGTCCACAAATCATTCTGGTAATGATATTGATCATACGGTAGTTATATCCGATTTCTTCAAGCTGATACTATTCTGCATTTTCACGACTCTGAGTTGACCATTTTTTCACCTTGTTTGCTGCTTCTAAATCATCAGTCAGTAAGAATTCGCCTGATGAACCGGTGATAATCTTATTCCCATTACAAGAAATACAACCAACATTTCCAAGAACCGCTCTGTATCCATTCACCATCAGTGCATTTACCTCTATAAGTAGCTCCTAATGATTCCGCTGCGTCCTCGACAATTACCGCATTATACTTATCACAAACAGCTTTCAGTTCATCAGGTTTTCCGGGAGTACCATACAAGTGTGCTACCACAACAATTTTTTGTGCTTCTGGGTATAACTCAAACGCTTTCTCCAATGCCACCGGATCCATATTCCAAGTATCGTACTCTGTATCAACAAAAATCGGTATGCCCCCCTCTTTACCCCTGCAAGCTTCATTGCCAAATGTAATGCTGCAGTTCCACAAGAAAGATCAAATACGTATTTTACTCCGACTTTTTCAGCTATCATACGCTTACATTCATTGATGTTTGCACCAACGGTTGATAACCAGTTAGTATCAAATGCTTCCTGTATAAATTTCAGTTCATCATAGCTATCTGTATTTCGATGAATCGTCGGTGATGCCAAGTATAAGTTTTTTTCAAAAGGCTTGATGCCATGTTCCTTAGGATTGTACATTTTTTCTCTTCTTCAACTTTTTCTATTTTACATATTTTTTAAAGGCTTCTTATATATCAAGCAAACCAATATCTATCACACAAAAGACTTCAATAATACGGAGCTATATTCTGTTACAGTCCCTACTATTAAAACGGTATTAGCACATACTTATCGTACTTGCCGTTAACCGACTTCCGTCTCCAATAAAGTAATGATGTTCAACTACACTGCTTACTCCTACAATTAATAAATTTTTGTTCATCTTATTCCATATAAATAATTGTTTTAATTACATGCATCTCTCTAACACG
>OGYL01001007.1_pt1 | contig 22538 bp, 17 predicted proteins | sample 1576541 | NCBI WGS metagenome assembly OGYL01 (sample SAMEA3541551, study PRJEB24748) | human gut metagenome | biome: human gut; feature: human-associated habitat; material: faeces | place: China | collected 2012 | reverse complement strand
GGTTGTATCATCGGGGTAGTTTCCGTAGTGGTGATTGCCAAACTGATGGGAGCACCGCAGGAGATTATTTATTCATTGGCACCTAAATCTGTTACTACCCCTATTGCCATGGAAGTAGCAGATACATTAGGAGGTATTCCGGCACTGACGGCTGCCGTAGTGGTTTGCGTCGGTTTACTGGGTAGTATTGTCGGAATAAAAACCCTAAAACTAACGCGTATCAAGAGCCCTATTGCCCAAGGATTATCCTTGGGAGCTGCCGCCCATGCCGTGGGAACTTCCACCGCCATGGATATCAGCAGCAAATACGGAGCTTACGCCAGTCTTGGACTTACACTGAATGGAATTTTCACCGCTCTACTTACGCCGACTATTTTGCGATTATTAGGGTTGCTATAACAATTTCTCCTTATCTTTGTTATTCTTTATATTCAAACTAACGAAAACGACGATATGATATCATTTAAAGACATCGAACTTAAAGATAAAGAGCTCATTACATCTTATACACAGCATAGTCCTCGACGCAACTGTGACCTTTCATTCTCCAATCTCTGTAGTTGGCGTTTCCTTTACGACACCAAGTTTGCAGTACAGGACGGTTTCCTGATACTGAAATTCTGGGCAGGAGAAAAATTGGTATATATGATGCCAGTCGGGAACGGAGACTTAAAGAAAGTGCTGGAGGATATGATAGAAGATGCCAACCGTGAAGGTGAACGCTTCTGTATGCTCGGAGTATGCGCAGGCATGCGCGCTGACTTGGAAGCCATAATGCCTGATAAGTTTCATTTCGAAGCGGACAGAGATTATGCCGATTACCTGTATCTTCGGACCGATCTTGCCACATTGGCGGGTAAGAAATTCCAAGCTAAACGGAACCACCTCAATAAATTCCGCCGGACCTATACTAATTATGAATATGTTCCTCTCACTTCCAACCGTATACAGGAATGTCTCGATCTGGAAGCCGAATGGTGCAAAGTGAACAACTGCGACCAGCACGAAGGTACGGGTAACGAACGTCGCGCCCTTATCTATGCACTGCATAACTTCGATGCCCTTGGCCTGACAGGAGGTATTCTTCATGTAGATGGTAAAATTGTAGCTTTCACTTTCGGTATGCCCATCAACCAGGATACTTTCGGCGTACATGTAGAAAAAGCAGACACTACGATTGATGGTGCCTACACCATGATAAATTATGAATTCGCCAACCATATCCCCGAGCAATATACTTATATCAACCGGGAAGAAGATTTGGGCATCGAAGGTCTGCGCAAAGCCAAACTATCCTACCAGCCAGTGATTGTCCTGGAGAAATATATGGCTTGCCTGAAAGATACCCCTGTAGATCCGGTGAAATGGTAAGATTCTTTTAAGTAGTTAATAGCAAGTAATAAATAATCAATAAAGATAGTAAGCATCTGAATAGGAGATAGAAATAATGCGTGAAAAGGTAAAGAAGCTGTGGAAGCTTTGTTTTAACGACAATGACGAGTTTGTGAATATGTACTTTAACCTTCGCTACAACAGCGAAGTGAATGTTGCCATCGAAAGTGGTGATGAAGTCATTGCCGCCTTACAGATGCTTCCCTATCCGATCACTTTTCATGGTAATAGTATACCGACTGCATATATTTCGGGAGCTTGCACTCACCCCGACTACCGTAGCCGGGGCGTTATGCGAGAATTGCTATCGCAGGCATTCGGGCGCATGTATCGTAATGATATCGCATTTACTACCCTTATTCCTGCCGAACCCTGGTTATTCGGTTACTATGCACGCGTAGGTTATGCAACGGCTTTCCGTTACGGTAAACGCACTTTTCATTTGCCAACAGATGAAACGGATGCTCCTTCTCTCACTTCATCTGCCGAGACTGGTTGGTGCTTTCAGGCTTACACAGACTATGATGAAGATGTCTACCAATATCTGAATCGCAAAATGCAGGAACGCCCTTGCTGCCTGCAACATACAAAGACAGACTTCTACGTCATACTGGCCGACCTCAATCTGAGTTGTGGGTGCATTTTCACCCTTTCGGATGAATCTGGAATTGCCGCTCTTGCCATTGTCTATCCCGATGAAGAAGCTTCCAAGCTCTATATAAAGGAATTACTTGCAGATACTCCCGAAGCAGAACATTCGTTACTTACTCGCATTTGCCAGAACATGCATACCGAAACCCTCGATATCATCATGCCTCCCATAAAAGATCAATCCTCTTTTGATCTGGGTATGATACGCATCATTCAGGCCAAACCTGTACTGCAACTTTATGCAGCCGCACATCCCGAGGAAGAAATGAACATTGATCTCATTGACAACGAACTTTCAGCCAACAATGGTTATTATTACCTGAATAAAGGGAAATGTATGTATAGTCACAGACGGCTTCCGGGCGCACATGAGCAATTAACAATCGGGCAATTAACAGAAAAAGTATTTGCTTCGGAACAAGCATACATGAGTTTAATGCTAAACTGACATTACCCCAAATGGTAACTTTGTTAACCCCACACAGTAACTCCATTTACATGCTGAGGTAAAGGTCGTTACATGCCGAGGTAAAGAGCGTTACAATAAGCGGTAAAGGTCGTTACATACGGCGGTAAATGCTTTTACATCGCAAGGGAAATAGCTTGTAAATACTATCTATTGATAATCAAACAATTATCTAAAGTCATTGGTAGTACTAATTCATTTCCGAAAAGAAAGGAAGGAAATGATAAATCCCCATTTAACTCATAACCGCACGGTTATAAACTCATCCCGCCAACCGGTAAAAACAGTAATTTAGTTACTTTTATCTGTAATCTGTATACAACGTTTACGGAATATCTTCGGTAATTTTGCATTGTAAATGAAGCGAATGCAGAATCCCATAAATATTGATTTAATAAACAATAGAACCTATCATCATAAAAACAAAACATTATGAACCTGAAAAGAATAATCATTGCCATAACGGTTGTTTTAATCGGTACAGGCAATATAAACGCACAAGATATGAAAACAGAAGTTCCAAAAATCAGTGATTTCCCAGTAGGGGAAGAGAATACTGGCTACGCACAGTATTTTACAGGTAAATCCTGGCTGGCACCTTTGACTACCAGTAAAGAATTGAATGTCCCGATGTCCAACGTTACGTTTGAGCCCGGTTGCCGCAACAACTGGCATAGTCACACAGGCGGGCAACTACTAATTGCCGTAGGTGGTATAGGCTATTATCAGGAACGCGGAAAGGCTGCACGCCGTCTGTTGCCCGGTGATGTAGTAGAAATCGCTTCCAACGTAGAACATTGGCACGGTGCCGCACCCGATAGTTGGTTCTCACACCTTGCCATAGCATGCAATCCGCAAACGAATCAGAATACCTGGCTTGAGGTAGTGAATGATGAAGAATATGCGGAAGCTGTAAAAGACAGAAGCAGTAAGAATGAAAAGGATGAGAATAGAATTGAATTATGTAAAGAGAACTACACCCAACTATTCGGTGGAGAAGCTTTAACCGGAGAAGGTACAGATCCGGAAATGATGGATATACTTCAGAAATATATCTTTGGAGAAGTGTTCCGGACGGGGGATCTGGATATGAAAACGCGTGAGATGATTACTTGCGTATCATTAGCCGCCATGCAGCAACTGCCACAGCTAAAGAGTCATGCCGGAGCTGCACTAAACGTAGGGGTAACTCCTATAGAACTGCGCGAGGCTATCTATCAATGCGCTCCCATTATCGGTTTCCCAAAAGTATTGAATGCATTAAGTGCAATAAACTCCACATTTACGGAAAGAGGCATCAAGTTACCTTTGGAAAAACAGGAGACTGTGACGGAAAAAAATCGTTTGGAAAAAGGCCTTGCTATTCAAAAGCCACTTTACGGAGAGGCCATGAAGGAATTTCTAAAAGATGTTCCGGGCGGCATGGGAGCCGACGTAGCACGTTTCCTGACTGAAGTTCACTTCGGAGATTTCCAAACCCGAAGCGGACTAAATACCCAAACGCGTGAATTGTTAACTTTCTGCGTGCTGACTGTAATTGGTGCAGAGCCCCAACTCCAATCACACCTCCAGGCCAATCTGAAAGTAGGTAACAGTAAGGAAATGCTGACTGCCGCTGTCATACAATGTATGCCTTATATCGGTTTTCCGGCAGCAATAAAGGTACTGGATATTATCAAAGAAGCATGATACTTTCTTCCATAAATTCTTTATTGACACAACCGTTTTAGCAAATCTTCATGATCCGGGTAAAGTTTCGATAAACGATCGAACGTACCCAACTCAAAATCATCGAAGGTAAAACCGGGAGCAACGGCACAACTAACCAGTGCATATCCGAAATGCGAAGGCAATTCGGCAGCAAACCAACATCCGGGTTCGATGGCAACCTGCTGTTCGCCCGAAAAGTCTGCAGTCATCACGTGAGTAACCAATCTACCATCGGGATGGATCACATGTAACATCAGGGGATATCCCGCGTGGTAGTACCACACTTCGGGGGAAGTCAGTCTGTGGAAAGCTGATTTGTCTTCATTTTCCAACAGGTAATAAATGGAGGTCATGGCTGATTTATCGTTATCAATCAGTTTTTCGGAACGAAATATTTCTTTGTAGTATCCACCTTCAGGATGGCGACTCATATTCAGATGATTTATCCAGTCAATTGCTTTCATACCTATATTATTATTAATCAATCCCGCTCTTCCGTGACAAACATCATAGAAAAGCGGGATTTCTTTTATTTAGAATCTCTTAAAGTCCACTGAAGTCAACTCCTTCAAACACTAATGAAGGAACCAGCCAGCTACGATCTGTACGGGCATCATTACCGATAGCCGCCAACGAATTCCACAACGTCAGGAAGTTTCCGGTAACATTCATTTCATTGACAGGTTGCGTCAATTTACCGTTCTCTATGAGGAATCCTTCGATACCGTAAGAGAAGTCACCTGTGTTGCTATTGCTGTTACCACCATTCAAACCGGTAACAAGGATACCATTGGCTACATCAGCAATCAAACCATTAAGATCTTTATCACCCGGAGTAAGTACCAGACGTGACGGACCGCTAATAGTAGGAGCTACCCCCATCTTCTTGGCATTATAAGTATCAAAGAAGTAAGTCTTCAACACACCATTCTCAAAGATCGGACGATGTTCCGTTGCCACACCTTCGTTGTCGAAATAACGAGAACCATTGGCACCTATCACATGCGGATCATCCATTACAGTCAGCTTATCAGAGAATACTTTCTGATCCAGTTTATCAATCAGGAAAGAGTTCTTTTGCTGCAAAGAGGAACCATAAAGAGCACTCAATACTGGACTCAACATACGTCCCGAATTTATCGGATCAACCACCATTGTGTATTTACCAGACTTAGCTTTCTTCTGTCCCAATTTACGCAATACACGTTCCAGTGCTACTGAACCGATATCTGTTTTAGGCAATTTATCATAGAACAAGGAGCTTCCATACCAATAATCAGACGGACGGGCTTCACCCTCACCTTTGATGGCTACACTGGCAGAAACTGAATACCAGGTTGATTTGGACTCACCCTCAAAGCCATTACTCATCAGACGGTAAGAAGCATTCTCACCATCACTGTATGAGGTCTCTACTGAGATGATACGATCATTCTTACCCATAACTTCTCCAGCGGCAGCACGGGCCAAAGCAACTTTATCATCCGGATTGATACCGAAGATTTTATCATCGAACATCTGCAGATCGGGTTTCCCACCTGTATAATAGCGGGCGGGATCTGCCAATACACGGAATTCATCCGGAGCCAGATAACGGGTGGACTCAATACCATTCTTGATAAATGTTTCAAGTTCTTTCTTATCCAGACGGTTTGTAGAATAGTTACCGTAACGTCCATCTACATATACATTGATTCCCATACCACTTTCAGAAGCCTGTTGCAGACGATCCATCTTAGCATCACGCAATTCGAAAGAAGTGTTTGAATTGGCATACAATACAACTTTGGCTGCCTGGCAACCATTCTTCAGAGCGAAATCCATCGCCCATTGAGCCAGTTTTTTATTATTATCTGTTATCATCAGTTTTCTCCTCCTACAGTTAATTTACTTACTAAGGCCGAAGGCATACCACAAGTCACCGGACAAGACTGTCCGTCCTTACCGCATGTCCACGTACCGTTATCGATCTGGTCATTGCTTGCCACCATCGTGATATCTGCCAATGCTTTGGGTCCATTACCGATAATGTTGATATCTTTGATAGGCTGCGTCAGCTTACCGTCTTCAATCATATAACCGAATTTTACGAAGAACGTAAAGTCACCTGCACCAATCTGCACCTGTCCATTGGTGAATTGTTGTGCATAAATACCATTCTTTACAGTAGAGATGATATCTTCTTCCTTCATATCTCCGGCTTCCATATACGTAGCACGCATACGAGGAATAGGTACATTACGGAAAGTATCGCGGCGTCCGTTTCCGGTAGGAGCCACACCGTAGTGTTTAGAACTGATACGGTCGTGCAGGTAACTAGTCAATACACCATCCTTCACGATATAAGTCTTCTGTCCTTCTATACCTTCATCATCGAAGTTTACAGAACCACGATTGAAAGGAATCGTACCGTCATCTACCACACTGATATGTGCATTACATACTTTCTTGTTCAACTGATCGGCAAAGATAGAAACATTCTTACGGTTGAAATCAGCTTCAAACGCATGTCCGATAGCTTCGTGCAACAAAATACCCGAACCGCCGGATGCCATCACCACAGGGAGTTCACCACCTTTAGGCTTAATGGCTTTAAACATAATTGCTGTATTGTCTACAACTTCGCGAGCTATCACTTCGATGATATCATCTGTCATAAATTCAAAACCTTTACGATAGGAACGAGTGGCATAGTTATTTTCCATACGTCCGTTCTCTTCCATAATACAGAAAGCCATATAGGATACCATCGGACGATAATCATAGTAAGTCACACCTTCTGAATTACAGAACAGCACATGTGTTGTGTTGTCGCTCAAAGAAGCCTGCACCTTACGTACACGATTGTCCAACGCAAAGACTTTATCATTCAGTTTTTGCAGATAAGGCATTTTCTCTTTCAGGCTCACTTCTTCCCAAGGAGTAACTACAGAATAACGGTCTCTTTCAATCGTCTTCTCCTTAAATGCAACAGGTTTTCCTGCCTTACCGGAAGAAGCAATGCGGGCAGCCGTACGTGCGGCACGCAACATTTCTTCCAACGTCACACCTTCCACATAAGCATAACCGCTTTGGTCACCGGCTAATACACGGACACCCATACCGAAGTCAATATTTGAACTACAATTGTTCACTTTACCGTCCATCAGGGCTACAGCATTATTAAAAGAGTGTTCAAAATAAAGGTCCGCATAATCCCCACCTTTTTCAAGTGCAGCAGTCAGCACCTTCTTTAGGTCTGCCTCCGTTACACCGAAATGGTTCATAGCCGCAGCTACAGCAGATTTGTTATCCGTGCCTCCCAAAGCTCCCCGTACCGTATCAGGCAAGGCAAGCGACGGAGCAGCCAGCGAACCTAATACTGCCAGACTCCCCATCCGTAAGAAATTCCGTCTATCCATCTTTCTTTTTTTTAAGATTGCTAATAATATGTTCTTTATATAAGTTCTGTTTTTCAGTATATAAGACGCTATTTAGTATCATTTTGTCACACCCGAAACTAATTTTCTTTTGTCAACAGGCTTTCCAGTTCTTCCGCATTCAAACGTAAGTGGAATTGCCCTTTATAGGCTACAGAAATGGATCCGGTTTCTTCGGACACAATAATAGCAAGTGCATCAGATTCCTGGGAAATCCCCATCGCTGCACGATGGCGCAGTCCCAGTTCCTTCGGTATGTCCAGATTGTGCGATACCGGAAGAATACATCCTGCCGCCTTTATCCGCCCTTTACTGATCACCATTGCACCGTCATGTAAAGGGCTGTTCTTGAAAAAGATATTCTCTATCAGGCGCTGGTTAATATCAGCATTGATAATTTCACCCGTACGCACCACATCATCCAAAGGAAAGTTATGTTCAATCACAATCAAAGCCCCTACTTTCTGTTTGCCCATACTGATACATGCCATAACTACCGGCATGATTTCATCGTGCTGCATGCTCTCCTTCTTATTCCCAGTAAAGAAGCGTACCAAAGCACTGGCATGCTGGTGTGAACCAAGCGTCAGCAAAAAGCGCCGTATCTCATCCTGGAAGAGGATAATAAGTGCTACTACTCCTACACTCACCAACTTGTCAAAGATGGAACCCAGCAATTTCATCTCCAATACCTGTGACACCACCAACCAGATCAATATGAATATCAGGATACCCGTAAACACATTGATGGAACCGGAAGCTTTCATCAGCTTATACGTATAGTAAAGCAGAAATGCAACCAGAAGAACATCAATAATATCTTTTACTCCAATATCAAAAAACATAAGAATTATGATTTATGAATTATGAGCTAAGTGACTTTCCTTTATCACTTATCACTCTATCACCTTATCACTATTTTTTCGCATTGCCTCCACAATTTTCACCGTTTCTACGGCTTCGCGTACATCATGTACCCGAAGAATATCAGCTCCTTTCAACAGGCAAATAGTATCAAGTACCGTTGTTCCGTTCAATGCATCCTGCGGAGTGTTACCCAATAAGCGATAAATCATGGACTTACGGGAAACACCTACCAACAAAGGCAATTCAAAAACACGAAACTCTTCAAGATGTGCAAGGAGTTCATAGTTATGCTCCACTGTTTTGCCAAATCCAAACCCCGGGTCAAGAATGATATCCTTCATACCCAAGTCACGTAACTGCTGCACCTTCTGCGCAAAATACAAGAAGACCTCTTTCAAAAGATTATCATAGTGTGGATGTTGCTGCATATTCTGCGGGGTTCCCTGCATGTGCATCATGATATAAGGTACATTCAGCTCGACCACTGTACGAAACATATCCGCATCCATCTCTCCGGCAGCAATATCATTGATTATAGCCACTCCATATTCCTCCACACACATCCGTGCTACATCCGCCCTGAAAGTATCGACAGAAATAACTGCTCCGGGGTGTGTCTTGCGCAAGATTTCCAATCCCATGCGTAAACGTTCCATTTCTTCACGGGGAGAAACGTTTTCTGCATTCGCCCGGGAAGAATATGCACCGATATCTATAATTCCGGCACCTTCATCCAATATCTGTTGCGCCCGTGCAGCTATTTCAGCTTCAGTTTGCATACGTGAACCGGCATAGAAAGAATCAGGAGTAATATTCAATATTCCCATGACGCAGGGAACAGACAGGTCGAGCAAAGAACCGTTGACGTTGATATATTTAGAGGATAATGTTTCCATGGATAATCCTTTTTCGTTTATACTTTGCAAATGTAGCCAAAAAAGATTATCGTAAATACATTAAATACAAAAAAACAAATTAACTTTGCTCAGGATTAACAACCGATCGATAGAAGTAGTAAACTATGGAAGCATGCAGAACAACCGGACTGGTCTCTATTTTCCTACTATTTTTCTGGTTACTTATTCCCGGACATATCCACGGGCAACAGACAAGCGAACAAGAAAAGTATCATGTTGACAGTACATTATTTGTATATTATCAACATTGTAAGGCAGCAATAAAGTCCCCCTCTGTCATATTGATGCTTGATACGCTATTCCTTATGGCGAAAGACAAAGGAGACTTACGCATGCAAGCAGTCGCCATCTCCAGCAAAACAGATCATTTCTATTTTGGCCCATCCTTTGAAGGCCAAGAGGATAGCCTGATATTATATACCAACACCATCAAAGACTTTGCCCGGAAAACCAATCAACCTCAATATTATTATTTTGCTTGGGCCAACCGTCTCATAACTTACTATACTAAACAGAAGAAATTAAACCTAGCCCTCTATGAAGCCAACAAAATGCAACAAGAGTCAGAAAGTCGGGAAGAAATCGATGGCATGCAGAATTGCTATCAAGCACTGTTGCGCATCTATCAGAGTAAAGAACTCTACAAACAAGCCACTGTATATGCACAAAAATTGATAAACCTCACATTAAAATATAATCTGAATAAATATAATCTGACAAACAGATATCTTGAATTGAGTAACTGCTACCTCCGTACCAACGAACCGACAAAGGCCTGGGAAGCTCTTGAAGAAAGTAAATTGTATATTGGCAATGAACTAAACCAGGGAGCTTATCTATGCGGACTACTTCGTTATTATATTCACACCAAAGATATGGTCAAAGCCCGGGAAACACTAAAAGAAACCAAACAACTTTTCAGCAAGAATACAGAACTACGTATTAAACGTACAACAAATCTACTGGAAATTGAAACCAATTATTATATGGAAACCGGTGAATACGAAAAAGCTCTGGATGCATTTCAGCAAGCCTTTGAAAAGCTTAGCCAAAATGGATTTATCACCCCGACTTTATATCGTACACGTGGTTCAATCTATACTGCTAAAAAAGACTATCAGAAAGCAATTGAAAGTTATGAAAAAGCTTTTCAACTCAGCGATTCGCTGAGTAGTGCCCAAGAAGACATATCAGTTGGAGAGTTCGCAACCATTCTGGGTATGGAACATCTTAATTTAGAAAACAAGGAGTTAATACAAAAAAATCAGGAAATACAATTAGAGAAACGCCGGTATCTCATTATTTTATTATGCATCATAGTAGTGATCGTGGGGGTCATGTTCTTCCGCGAAACCCGACTGAATAAAGTTCTGCGGCGTGCCAAAGATGCAGAACAAAGTGCCAGCCGCATGAAAACGGAATTCATACAGAATATGAGCCATGAGATACGCACGCCGCTTAATTCCATAGTAGGTTTTTCGCAAATACTCAGCAGCAAGATTTCTGAAGAGGACGAAGAATCGAAAGAATACACCACTATCATCGAGCAAGGCAGTAATCATTTGCTTCAATTGGTAGACAACGTATTGGAATTATCCAGTCTTGATAGCGGCACACCCATCCTCACCGACATTAAAGTAGAGATAAACGCACTGTGCCGTCAATGGATGGAAAAGGCTAAAAACTCACTCAAATCTGGAGTAGAGCTGGTTTACCAACCGGGACAGGACGAGCTCCACCTGTACACTAATCCCGAGCGCCTTACCCAAGTGGTATCGCACTTGCTTCACAATTCAGCCCGATTCACCGAAAAAGGCAGCATCACACTCAGTTGGCATATCAATCCTAAACAACGGGCATTGGTGATTTCCGTAACAGACACCGGAATCGGTATCCCCCAAGACAAGCAGGACTTTGTATTCGAACGTTTTGCCAAAATAGATACATTCTCCACAGGAACCGGACTGGGATTAGCACTTGGACGCCTCATCATGGAAAAAATGAACGGTAGTCTGATGCTTGATGATAAATATACCGAAGGATGCCGCTTTGTATTGACTTTGCCCATAAAATGACATAAATAAAATGTCACAAAGTCTTTTAGTTTCAAAAAGATAAATTAACTTTGTGGCAAGCGTATTAAGAATCAATTAATGAACACAAGAAAGACATTCCGGCACATCCTTGCCGTTTTGCTCTGCCTCACCACATTATGCAACCTCCCCATGCGAGGGCAGCAAAGAGACACGCAGAAAGAATACAATGTAGATAGCACATTATATGTTTACTATCTGCATTGCAAAGCAGAAGTGAGTTCTCCTACCGTAATACAAATGTCCGATACTCTTTTCCGCATGGCAGGCGAAAAAGGCGACCAGCGCATGCAGGCAGTAGCCTTGTGCAACAAACTGGACTTCTATTATTATCAAAACAAGCAATTGGACAGCATCACCCATTATGTAAATATAGTAAAAGACTTTGCCAGAAAGACCAATCAGCCTAAATACTACTACTTCGCATGGAGTAAACGCCTCATCAACTATTACATCAAGCAACATCAAAACAACATAGCGCTATACGAAGCAAACAAAATGATGCAGGAAGCGGAGCAGGAAAAGTACATGGATGGAATTGCCAATGCCTACAACGTACTAAGCAGCATTTACCAACTCAAGAGACTGTACAGCCTAGCTATCGATAATAAAAAGAAAGAAATAGAAATTACACTGGAATACGACTTGGATAAATATAACTTATCCACCTCTTATTCGATATTGGGAAGTCTTTATGGCATGATAGGCAAAACTGATGAAGCTCTTGAATACCTCAACAAAAGCGCAACCTGCATTTATAGCAGTACACAAGAATTTTATTATTATGCCCGCCTCGCCCAATATTATCTGTCAATCAACGATAATGCCCAGGCATGGGAATACCTGAAAAAAGCCAAAGCCTTATCCAACTCTAAAAAAGAAGTGAAGAAGAATCTGCAAGAATATGACGGAGTCCTGAAACAATACTATGTAGCAACAAAGCAATATGAGAAAGCACTGGAAGTTCAGGACCGCATCATCAGCGCATACCACCCAAATGACAAAAGTTTTATTGAAGACCTTCTCAACCGGGCTTCAATATACTATGAAATGGGCGATTTATCTCAAGCAGCCCGATATTACAACAAATACTACATGCTGAACGACTCAGCCCAAATAAGCAACGAAAATATCACGGCAGGAGAGTTTGCTGCCATGCTGGGTGTAGAGCGGCTGAATCTGGAAAAGAGCGAACTGCAACAACAAATGCAGCAACGCGATTTGGCGAACAAGCAACGCATCATCATTTTCCTGATTGCATTACTAACTCTCGGTTTTATCATCTTTTACCGCGAACACCTCCTCAATGGGCGGCTACGCATATCACAGAAGCAACTCAGCGAAAAAAACGATGAATTGCTCTGCTCTCAGAAAGAACTGAAATACGCCAAAGAGCAGGCAGAAGACGGCAGCCGCATGAAGTCGGAATTCATTCAGAATATGAGCCACGAGATACGTACACCGCTCAATTCCATCGTAGGCTTCTCACAGATTCTCAGCAGTTACTTCAGCGATAGCGACGATACAAAAGAGTATGCCCATATCATTGAGCAGAACAGCACCAACCTTCTGCAACTCGTCAATGACGTGCTCGACCTTTCCTATTTGGACGGTGAACGGGATATACCTGCACAGACCATTGCAGATATCACAGGGGTCTGCCAAACCTGCATAGACCAGGTGCGCTTCAAGCTAAAACCGGATGTACAACTGATATTCACCCCCGAACGGGAGAACTTTACCATGCAAACAAATCCCGACCGTATTTCGCAGATATTAATGAATCTTCTGCAAAATGCGGCAAAATTCACACGGGAAGGCAGTATCACCCTCACCTACCATATCCGCGAAGAGGAGAAGATAATCCTGTTCAGTATAACCGATACGGGTATCGGCATCCCGGCAGATAAGCAAGAAACTGTGTTTGAACGTTTCACCAAACTGGATTCATTTGTTCCCGGCACAGGATTAGGTTTGTCCATCAGTCGCATGATTGCCGAAAAGATGGGAGGCACCCTCATTGTAGACTCAACCTACACAACAGGCTGCCGCTTTATCCTGACTTTACCGTTGAAGGAATAAAAAACATTTTCACTGCAAGCGTACCACCGTAACGGAGAATATCTATCTTTGCAACGTTTTAGACAACAGAATATAACAACGTTTCAAAAAGGAGATAGTTATGGATATCACCACCCTTTACAAGATATATCTGGAATGCACCAGCGTGACAACCGACAGCCGCAACTGTCCTGAAGGTTCTTTATTCATTGCCCTGAAAGGCGATAGTTTCAACGGAAATGCCTTTGCCGCCAAAGCATTGGAATCAGGAAGTGCATACGCAGTAGTAGACGAACCCGAATACGCCCCGGCAGGCGATTCACATTATATACTAGTAGACAATTGCCTGCATACGCTGCAACAACTTGCCAATTACCATCGCCGTCAACTGGGCACACGCCTCATCGGCATCACGGGCACCAATGGGAAAACCACCACCAAAGAATTAATGGCTGCCGTCCTATTGCAGAAATATAATATACTTTATACACTGGGGAATTTGAATAACCATATCGGCGTCCCCCTCACCTTGCTGCGCCTGAAACCGGAACATGAACTCGGCATCATAGAAATGGGCGCCAGCCATCCGGGAGACATCAAAGAATTAGTAGATATAGCCGAACCGAATTATGGTATCATCACCAATGTAGGCAAGGCGCATCTGGAAGGTTTCGGTTCTTTCGAAGGAGTCATCAAAACCAAAGGTGAATTGTATGATTACCTCCGCGAGCGGAAAAACTCTACAGTCTTCATTCATCACGACAACGCATATCTGAAAGAGATTGCCGTAGGATTAAACCTGATTTCTTACGGAAGCGAAGACGGGCTATACATCAGCGGGCACGTGACCGGCAATTCTCCTTATCTCACTTTTGAATGGAAAGCGGGCAAAGACGATGAACACCATGAAGTGAAGACACAACTAATTGGTGAATATAACTTCCCGAATGCGTTGGCTGCTATTACCATCGGTCGTTTCTTTGATGTGGAACCGGGAAAAATAGATATTGCTTTAGCTGAATATGCTCCACAGAATAATCGTTCGCAGTTGAAACAAACCGCAGATAATACGCTGATTATTGATGCATACAACGCCAACCCCACCAGCATGCAGGCTTCCATCAGCAACTTCCGTAATATGGAAGTTGAAAATAAAATGTTGATATTAGGAGATATGAGGGAATTGGGAAAGGATAGTCCGGAAGAACATCAGAAGATTGCAGACTTCCTGACGGAATGTGGTTTCAAGGATGTAATGCTGGTAGGAGACCAGTTCGCTGCCGCAAAGCATAACTTTCCGACCTATCCGGATGCCCCGGCGGTCATCGAAGTTTTACAGAAAAGTAAGCCTCATGGAAAAACAATCCTTATCAAAGGATCGAACGGAATTAAACTAAGTACGGTGATTGATTATTTATAGTCAATCACCATTATTATTTCTTCGCCATTCGCGGACGTAACACAAAGTATCCTATCAGCGAAGCAATCAGTGCTCCAGTTGTATTCGCGGCAAAGTCCAGCCAATCGCCTCCGCGATAAGTTGTGCAATATTCCTGCAATAACTCCACCATTCCACTGAATAATACGGGGCATACAAATGCCCCTACCCATGCATGCCACAGAGGAGAATCATTTCTACGATGTGCCCGCAGGAATTCCAGCCACAACATACCGGACATACCTAAATACATACAAATATGTACAATTTTATCTACATTCGGTATTCGGCTTAATTCCGTTGTTGGCGGTTTAAAGAACGACAGATAAATCACTGTCAGTATAATTAGCAATGATACCGGATATTTTTTAATATAGTATAGCATATCTCAATTTATGAACGATTTGTGCACAAAAGTACAGAACATTTTCTATATTTGCATGTTTTAGTAGAGAATAATAACGAAATGAAAGAAAAATCTACCTTTTTATGACTAAAAATGACAGAGCCAATTTTGGGAGCAAATTAGGCGTCATACTTGCTTCGGCAGGTTCCGCAGTCGGTCTGGGTAACATCTGGCGGTTTCCCTACGAGACAGGCAATCATGGCGGTGCTGCGTTTATTCTCATTTACTTAGCATGCGTACTTATTTTAGGAATCCCTATCATGGTATCCGAATTCCTTATCGGACGACACTCACGTGCCAATACAGCAGGAGCTTACCAAAGGCTGGCACCTGGAACACAATGGCGCTGGGTAGGCCGCATGGGTGTATTAGCAGGGTTCCTGATTTTGAGTTATTACTCTGTAGTAGCCGGCTGGACACTGGAATTCATAGGTGAAGCTGTTACCGATAACTTTGCCGGAAAGACGGCAGCCGATTACATCAATACATTCAATTCATTTTCTTCTAATCCTTGGCGTCCGGTTATCTGGTTGGTACTTTTTCTTCTTGCCACTCATTTTATCATCGTAAAAGGGGTAGAAAAAGGCATCGAGAAATCTGCCAAAATAATGATGCCAATGCTATTTATCCTGCTGATTATATTGGCCGGCTGTTCTATTGCATTGCCGGGTTCAGGTGCCGGTCTCGAGTTTCTCTTGAAACCGGAATGGGATAAGGTGAATGCCAATGTGTTCTTAAGCGCCATGGGGCAGGCTTTCTTCTCACTAAGTTTGGGCATGGGATGCCTTTGTACCTATGCATCTTATTTCAAAAAAGATACGAATCTGACAAAAACAGCTTTTAGTGTTAGTATCATCGATACATTTGTCGCTATATTGGCAGGACTTATCATCTTCCCCGCTGCATTCTCGGTAGGTATCCAGCCGGATGCAGGTCCGAGCCTTATCTTCATTACGCTGCCCAATGTATTTCAACAAGCATTTAGCGGAGTACCTTTATTAGCTTATATATTCTCAGTCATGTTTTATGTTCTTCTGGCAGTTGCGGCGCTGACTTCCACCATCTCTATGCACGAAGTGGTAACAGCCTACCTGCACGAAGAATTCCATCTGAGCCGCAAACGTGCAGCAAGTTTTGTTACAGGCGGTTGCATTTTCTTAGGTATTTTATGTTCACTGTCACTCGGTGTAGGCAAGGGTTATACTATATTTGGCTTGAATTTATTCGACCTGTTCGACTTTGTCACAGCTAAGATCATGTTGCCATTGGGTGGTTTGTGTATTTCCATCTTTATCGGTTGGTACCTAAACAAGAAGATTGTCTGGGAAGAAATAAGCAACAACGGAACACTGAAAGTGACATTTTACAAATTGCTGATATTCATATTGAAGTTTATAGCTCCAATAGCAATTACACTCATTTTCATCAAAGAATTGGGTTTCTTGAAATTGTAGGAGATGCAGAATTTATTTAAAGATTACTTTTACTTTTCCCGGGGAGAAAAACGAGGTATCCTAATGCTCATAGCAGCTATTTGTATCGTTTTTCTCACCGGGTATCTTATATCTGCCTGGCAACGAAGGGAGTATATCTCTCCGGATGATATGGTCATACAAGCCGATGCCGAACAAGAATATGAAGAATTCATAGCCTCGTTGAAAGAGAAAGAACAGCACCGTGAAAAGCAATACACGACTTATAAGAAACAAGAAGAGAACCCTCCTGTAATCCTGGCTTCTTTCAATCCAAACACTGCGGATTCCATCACATTCCGACGCTTAGGATTGCCAGCCTGGATGGCTAAGAATATCCTGCACTATCGTTCCAAAGGCGGCAAATTCCGGAAAGCAGAAGATTTCAAGAAAATATATGGCATGACGGAGGAGCAATATTCTGTTCTTTCACCTTATATATATATTGCTCCGGAAGATACGGCACACAATACACCCCAGTTATACATTCCTCAACCTATACAGGCAGAAAACATGAAGTATGCATCGGGCACAGTGATTGATCTGAACCTTGCCGACACCACTGAACTAAAGAAGATACCCGGCATCGGAAGCGGCATAGCCCGCCTGATTGTAGGTTACAGACAACAGCTGGGTGGGTTCTATCAGATAGAACAGTTAAAGGATATTCACCTCGACACCCGGCAATTACAAGCTTGGTTCAGCATCGAGCCGACAGGCATTCATCGCATCAACCTGAACCAGAGCAGCGTAGGCAGGTTACACACCCATCCTTATATCAACTTCTACCAAGCCAAAGCAATAGTGGAATACCGTAAAAAGAAAGGTACGCTAACGAGTCTGAAACCTTTTGCGCTTTATGAAGAATTCACAGAAGCTGATTTGGAGAGAATCAGCCACTATGTTTGCTTTGAGTAAAGCAGCATACCTCATACATTTTTAAACGATGGAAAGTGTATTATAAATTCACTGTAACTTCCTTCTATGCTTTCCACCTTTACCATGCCACCGTGAGCATTCACCACCTGCAATACATAATTCAGTCCCAGCCCGAAACCCGATGCTGCTATCTTACGGCTATTAGAAGATACTCTCTCAAACTTGTCGAATATCTTATGCTGCTCCCGAAGGGGAATGCCAATTCCATTATCACGCACCCTGACTGTAGCGCTGTCATCTGTTTTTTCGCCCGAGAGAGTTATCATGACCGCTTCATTAGAGTACTTGATGGCATTGTCCACCAAATTGGAAAGCACCTCTCGCAGGCAAAAAGCATCGGCATACACAGTGCATCCTTCTTTACAATTTATCTCAAAAAGAACTTGTTTCACTGCCTTCAACCGAAACTTCTCCGCTATATCACCCAACAAGGGCTTCAATAGCACTTCTTCCTTGTGCAGTTCCAGTTCACCGCGGTCCAATTGTGTCAGCATCACTACACGATTGGAGAGCATCAGTAGATGTTCGCACTCGTCCGTCATTACCCGGCGATACTTCTCCACCTTCTCTGGCTTGCCTGTCAACTTGCCACCCGACAAAACATGCGCCCCCATCATCACAGATTGCAACGGAGACTTCATATCGTGTATCATGGAGTAAGTAAAGTCTTTCTGAAACTGTTTCAAGCGACGTTGTGTCTGAAGAATGCGTAACAGAAAGAAAAAACAGACGCAAATGAATATGAACAATAAGCCTAATGGCAGCAGCTGATACCAAATAGAAGCGAGGATCATGCGACAAGGAGCATACATCACCCCCTCAACAACCACAGTGCTATCCCTGTCCAAAGGAATCAAGTCTGTCCTCATATCCCAGATACTTGGAGAAGGCTTTCCCGTATAATCCATCACCTCCTTGGAAGGATAACGAAGCACACGAATACCAGTCTCAAAAAGATGCCCAAACGACTCCTGACATAAAGAGTCCAAATAGTGCAAAGAGAAAGGAACTGCTACCTTACTGTACCGGTTTATAGCGTCCTGCAACACATAAGCAATAGTCAAATACTGATTTTCAGCATATCCGTAATAATCGCGCTGGATCGATATAGAACGCCAATACATAGGTATCCTGCTCTCTTCCATGAAATCAAAGATTGCTTTCGCTTGTCTTTGATAATAAGGAGAATAAGAAACAGTATCAGCCGGATTCTTAATTTCCCCTCCACTGGCACTAACAGCCAAGTCCGCCCTGTGCTTTACTTCTTTATAAAAGGCATTTCCAAAGTGAACACTCAGTCCATATTTTACTCTGTCCAAATTATCCCAATACAGATATCCTGCCCATAGCAACACCAGCAACAGACTACCGGGCAAGCTTATAAAAGAAAACATATTCCACAGGAACTTTCTTTTCCGCAAACTCTGCTCTTCAACTTTTGCTTTAGATAAGATTTGCTCTGTTTCGCCAAAAAGAGAGGCACTGCGTTCCTCTATCCTTTTCCAGTCCGAAATCGGAATCCTGAACAACATCTCAGTGACAGGCAGCTCTATTTTTTCGGCCAAGGCACAATAGTTCTCACGTTGCTCTTTAATGCTCTGCCGCTGCCGAATGATATATTGCATCTGCCTGACGAAAGCAAACATCACTATCGCCACAGAAAGAAGCGTCACGATGAAAAACGCCAGCAGTTCGCGGGTTCCTCCCAAGAAAGTTGCATCAAAGTAAGCCTGCACGGCTATCCCTTTTTCTTTATACAGAAAAGCTTGTTTGGAAACAAACACATTGCTACCGACAGGAATGTGGGAGGACGTCATTTCCAATGTTTCCCCTGTGCCGGCATTGAACTTACGAAGAGTAAGCGTCCCTTCCAGCTGCTTCTGCTGCAATTTGCAGGATAAGATACTATCCAACACAGCTAAGGGAAGCTCATCCATATGATATATCTTTTGCAGGATAGCGGATGTCTGCTGCGCACCATAAAAAAGAAGACCATTCACCTCCTCACTGACACTTCTCAACCGGCAAGGGGCATAAATAAGGTGCGTATAAGTCCCGTCTGCCAAAGGCAATGAATTAACTTGTCCATCCATTGCTTCGATGAATGCTCGTTCAAAACAATCACTAAAAAAGTATTTCGTTCTACTTACCTGACTTTTATAAGCGTGATACATTCCTATGCCTTGAAAGGAAAATATCAGCAGCAAGGTGATGGAAGACAAGAGAATTACGATGCGTATCTTCATTGCTATTATTCATTACTGATTTCACCATCCACCATATGCACCGTACGATCCGTAATCTGCGCCAGTCCTTCATCGTGGGTGACAATGACGAATGTCTGCCCGAAACGGTTGCGAAGGTCAAAAAACAGCTGATGCAATTCTTCCTTATTATGAGTATCAAGGCTGCCCGAAGGTTCGTCGGCCAATACCACAGCGGGATGATTAATAAGGGCGCGGGCTACAGCTACACGTTGTTTTTCTCCGCCGGAAAGTTCATTGGGTTTATGCCCGGCACGATCCGCCAATCCCATAAACTCCAACAGTTCCAATGCAGATGCAGTAGCTTCTTTCTGCCCCACACCGGCAATAAATCGGGCGCGGGCATAGTGGAGATGATGTCGTGCTCCGGATCGCGCAGCCAGGCTATCGTCGTCTCACAGACCTCGTTGAGGTTGAAGCCGCAGACCTGACTCGCCATGCCGACCGCGATGCCGAGGTTTGCCGAGACGAGCACGTTCGGGAACGCCGTGGGCAGCAGGCTCGGCTCCTGCATGCTGCCGTCGTAGTTATCCACAAAGTCCACGGTGCTGCGGTCGATATCGCGGAATATCTCCGAGCAGATCGGCGCGAGCTTGGCCTCGGTGTAACGCGAGGCGGCGTAGGACATGTCGCGGGAATATACCTTGCCGAAGTTGCCCTTGGACTCCACAAACGGGGTCAGCAGCGCCTGATAGCCCGTCGAGAGACGGACCATCGTGTCATATATCGCGGCGTCGCCGTGCGGGTTGAGACGCATGGTCTGGCCGACGATGTTCGCGCTCTTTGTGCGCGCGCCGGTCAGCAGACCCATCTTGTACATCGTGTACAGCAGCTTCCGGTGCGAGGGCTTGAAGCCGTCTATCTCCGGTATTGCGCGCGACATGATGACGCTCATCGCGTAGGGCATGAAGTTTGTCTCCAGCGTTTCGGTTATGGGCTGCTCCAGCACCTCCGCATGCAGGCCGACGACGTTCGGGTTATTGAATTTTTTCGGTTCCTGTTCCTTTTTCTTAGCCATGGCGGATCATCTTCTCTTCTTGATCTTCTTGCCGGTAGCCAGATTCCTGCGGCAGCGCGGGCAATCCTTGACGGCGAGCACGCCGAGCATGATGTGCTTGCCGCAGTAGGGGCAGCGGCAGAACTGATAGACGCAGATTATCGTGCCGACGAATATCGCCGCCGTCAGCGCCACGAAGCCGAACTGATAGTAAGAGCCTTCGGGGCACAGCAGACTTATCACGCAGCACACGCTCGCCGCGATGACAAGGCGGATGGCAAGCTTTCTGCCGTATTCAAAAGAACTTCCTGAATTCATAGTTTTCTCCTGTATCTCTAAATTTTATTTACGAAAGATCGGCCATGTCGAGGTACTTGTGCCCCTCGAGGGCGATGTGCTCCTTGCGTCCGGCGAGATCATCGCCGAGCAGCAGGTCAAAGCTTCTGGCCATCAGCTCAGCGTCCTCGGGCATGACCCGTATGAGACGGCGCGTCTCGGGGTTCATCGTCGTCATCCACATCATGTCCGGATCGTTCTCGCCGAGACCTTTGCTGCGGCTGATGCTGGCCTTCGCGCCGTTGAGCGAGTCGATTATCTCGGCCTTCTCGCGGTCGGAATAGGCAAAGTAGGTCTTGCCCTTGCTCTCTATCTCGTAGAGCGGCGACTCCGCGATGTACACGTAGCCCTCGCGGATGAGCGTCGGCACGAGGCGGTAGAGCATCGTGAGGATGAGGGTTCGTATCTGGAAGCCGTCAACGTCGGCATCGGTGCAGATGATGACCTTGCTCCAGCGGAGATTGTTTATATCGAAGCTTGAAAGCTCCTTGGTGTGCTTGTCCTTGACCTCGACTCCGCAGCCGAGCACCTTCATGAGGTCGGTTATGACGTCGCTTTTGAAGATGCGGACATAGTCGGCCTTGAGGCAGTTGAGTATCTTGCCGCGGACGGGCATGATGCCCTGAAATTCCGCGTCACGCGAGAGCTTGCAGGCGCCGAGTGCGGAGTCGCCCTCGACGATGTATATCTCGCGGCGCTCCGGCTCGCGGCTGCGGCAGTCTACGAATTTCTGCACGCGGTTGGCGATGTCGATGTTGCCGGAGAGCTTCTTCTTCATGCCGATACGCGCGCGCTCCGCCGTCTCGCGGCTGCGCTTGTTTATCAGCACCTGCTCGGCCACGCGGTCGGCCTCGGGCTTGTTCTCGATGAAGTATATCTCCAGCCGCTCCTTGAAGAATTCCGTCATCGCGGTCTGGATGAATTTGTTGTTGATGGCCTTCTTGGTCTGGTTCTCGTAGGAGGTCTGCGTAGAGAAGCAGTTCGTGACGAGGACGAGGCAGTCCTGCACGTCCTGGAATTTTATCGCGCTCTCGTTCTTCTGGTACTTGCCCTGCTTTTTGATGTACGCGTCTATCGCGTAGGTGAAGGCGGTGCGGACGGCCTTGTCGG
>OGYL01001003.1_pt1 | contig 22592 bp, 19 predicted proteins | sample 1576541 | NCBI WGS metagenome assembly OGYL01 (sample SAMEA3541551, study PRJEB24748) | human gut metagenome | biome: human gut; feature: human-associated habitat; material: faeces | place: China | collected 2012 | reverse complement strand
CCCTCGCGGTCGATTGCCAGCACCTGCCGGTGTGCATCATCGCCGTCCACGATCAGGGTGTGCTGCCTCCTACCAGGTTGGCAAGACCTGTAACCTGTACACCGTTCATGTCACGGTATACCACACTACCCAGTAGATTGATACCCACGCCGTTCAGACGGTTCATAGAAGAGAATAGACCGAGGTTGAAACAAGTACTTCCTACAGTATCAGTCTGTTGTGTGGACATATTCTTCCACAGGGAGAGATTGACGCCGACAGGTTCTCTGTTTTTCTTGGTTGTTTCAGTCGATTTGTTGTCTGTAGTCTGTGCAGAAAGTGTTCCTGCAACCATCAGTAATGCAATAATAGATGGAAATAATCTTCTCATTGATTTTAATCTTTAATTTCATCCGGCCAGGGCGCTAAGTTACCGGTTGCACGGAGCGTAGGACGCTGTGCATCTACCGACCGAAGGTAGTTACTTAATTTCTGTGCTAATTTCTTTACAATGCGTGGGTTTTCCATTGCCACGTCGTTTTTCTCGCTGATATCAGCGGGGATATTGAATAGTTCACGCTTACCGTCTACAAAGTAGTAGACGAGTTTCCAGTCACCGGAACGAATGGAGCAAGTTGCTCCGATACCCGGCCCCGAAGGTCCCCAGCTATGAGGATAGTGCCAATAGATATCGCGGTCTTTTACCTTCCCTTTTCCCGTTAGCAATGGCATGAAGCTGATGCCGTCCTGTTGTTGTACGGTGGTATATTCTTGAATACCTGCTATTTCGAGGATGGTCGGATAAAAGTCTTCAATCATAAGATAATCTCCGCATTTCGTATCGGGAGCCACTACACCAGGCCAGCTTACGATCATTGGTTCGCGGATACCTCCTTCATAGGCGGAACCTTTTCCACTGTTGAGTGGGTAGTTCTGAGTATGGAGTTCTCCGGCGCGGGTATGTGCGGCCAGTCCGCCATTGTCGGACATGAAAAGGATTACGGTATTGTCTGTTAGTTGGTTACGTTCCAGATAATCCATCAGGTCTCCCAAGCTCTTGTCCATGCCTTCGATGAGGGTGGCATAAGCTGCTTCTACGGGAGGAAGCCCTTTATCCAGATATTTCTGGTAAAAACGATAATCGGGTTGTATGGGAGTATGAATGGCATAATGAGCCATGTATAGGAAAAATGGTTTATCCTTTTGCTGTGCCTTATCCAAAGCTTTCATAGCCTCTAATGTAAGTGCTTCGCTGAGGAAAGTATCCGTGCCATGATATTGCTCCAATCCGGGAACGGCAGCTAACGGACTTTTGCCATCCGGCTTATTCCCAAAATTATTTTTGCCGTAATAACTGGCAGGTGATCCGGCTGCATGTCCGGCTATATTCACTTCGAATCCCATTGTCAGCGGATCGGCTCCGGGTGTATCATTTGCTCCGAAATGGGCTTTACCGCAATGTATGGTCTGGTAACCGTTATCTTTAAGTACCTGTGCCAACGTAGTCACTTGGGTAGTACGTTCAATTCCCGGTTCCTGGCAAATGCCGTTTACATTCCATTCGGGATAGGTCATTACTGAGTCGGGTTGTTCGTGAGTGGTATTTTTACGTAATGTCCAACTGGTTACGCGATGGCGGGCTGCATTCATTCCTGTGAAAAGGCTGACACGGGTAGGGGAACTGATACTGCAGGCATACGCTTGTGTGAACATCTTGCCTTGTGTTGCCAGACGTTCCATGTTCGGTGTATGGTAGGTGTCGTTGTAGTGTGTCCGTTGAGTCCAGAAGGGCAGAGAAGTATCCTGCCATCCCATGTCATCAACCAGAAACAAAACAATGTTCGGACGTTGCTTTTCTTTCGGCACACCTTTTTCCGGAGATGCTGCAATCGCTTCTCCTGCCATGCCCCACATTGGAATCATGGCAGCCGATATTAATAATTCGCTTTTCATTTGAGATAATACTTTAATAAAGGTTAGTCGGTTAATTACAATCTTATCCCTTTGCTTCCTGGTATAAGAATCGTTTAATGGAGCGTTTTGGAGTTTTCTCAAATTCTTCGGGATAGATTTTCATTTTGAATATCTGGCTGTATGCAGGCAACATGGTGTTTAGCGTGGCACGGTTTTCTTCCATGACCCGTTCTATATCTGCGGTAGTCAGGCCGTGTGCAAAGGCATCGTCGAAGTCCGGATATACCAGTCCGACAAGCTTTTCATTCTGCTGCACGATAATACTTTCGGCAACGTACGGCATGTTATTCAACTTATCTTCTATTTCTTCGGGGTATATATTTTGTCCACTGGAACCGAGCAACATATTCTTGCTGCGTCCTTTGATGGTGATATTCCCTTCGGCGTCCATTAGTGCAAGGTCGCCTGTATGCAGCCAACCGTCAGCGTCGATTGCTTCACGTGTGGCTTCTTCATTTTTATAGTATCCAAGCATAACATTCGGTCCGCGGCATACGATTTCCCCCGGTATATTTTCCGGATCGGAAGAAAGAACTTTCACTTCCATACGCGGAACCGCCTTACCGCAGGAACCCGGTTTGAAGCGTGACCAGTCTTCGTAACAGATAATCGGACCACATTCTGTCATCCCATAACCTACCGTGTAGGGGAATTCTATCATGTGCAGGAATTGTTCTACTTCCTGATTGAAAGCGGCACCGCCTACGATAACTTCTGCAAAACGTCCGCCGAAAGCATTGACTACTCCTTCGCGTACAGTTGCTTTAATCTTGTCATTGATGATGGGAACTTTCAGCAATAGCTTCATGGTAGGTGTTTCCAGTTTCGGAAGCACGTTCTTCTTAATGATCTTTTCTATAATAAGCGGTACAGCCACTACAAGGTGGGGCTTCACTTCCGAGAATGCCTGGAAAATGATTTTGGGGCTTGGCATGCGGGTTAGGAAGTAGATCTGACATCCTGCTGAGAACTCGTACAGGAATTCGAATGCCAACCCGTACATGTGTGCCATTGGCAACATGGAGATAATCTTGTCTCCGGCTTTCAATGGCAATACTTCGAATGCGAATGCCGTATTGGACCACAGGCTGCGGTAGGGCAGCATTACCCCCTTGGAGTAACTCGTTGTTCCGGAAGTATAGTTGATGACTGCCAGTTCTTCGGGCTGATCTTTGTGATATTCAATGTGTTCTTTACGGAAATTCTTGGGGTATTTCTTGCCGAACAATTCGTTCAGATGTTCACGGGCGTAATCCAGTTTCTGTGTGCGTGAGATGAGAATGGAGAAGTCCGTCATCAGAATGATGCCTTCCAGGATAGTCATTGCAGATTCGTTGAGGTTTTCCCATACCTGGTCGCCCACAAAGAGTAATTTTGCTTCGGAGTGATTGACAATGTTGTGTACATTGTCCGCTTTGAACTCATGAAGGATAGGAACTGCAACTGCTCCGTAGGTAAGTGTGGCAAGGAAGGTGACTCCCCAGTGTGAGCTATTACGTCCACAGATGGCTATCTTATCGCCTTTTTTAATACCGCTTGCTTCGAAGATTAAATGTACTTTCTCTATTTTGCGGGCTACATCTTTATATTGTAGGGTAGCGCCATTATAATCTGTCAGGGCATCAAGGTCCCAATTCTCTTTAATACTATTCTCAATGTAGGCGATAAAGCTTTGTTCCATGATATTATATATTGCACATTTATTTGAAATTTGTGCAAATATAAGGCTTTATCAAAAGAAAGCAAATTTTTAGCTAAAAAAAGCGGGATATGTATATAATTTAGCCCTGGCATATTAAAATATGGCCAGGGCTATTGAAATATTTACGATTTTAAATACCAATGATAGATGCGTTGTACGCCTTCTTCTATTTCTACTTTGTGGTGCCAACCCAGAGAATGTAGTTTTGAAGGGTCAGTCAGTTTACGCATGGTGCCGTCCGGTTTGCTACTATCGAAACTCAGTTGGCCTTTGTAGCCTACAGTAGAAACAATCAGTTCGGCAAGGTTGCGGATGGAGATTTCTTTACCTGTACCTATATTGATGTGGCAGTTACGAATGTCTTTATCGTCTGGTTTATAGGTGTCTTTGAAGTCTACATGTTCCATGACGAATACACTGGCATCTGCCATTTCTTCGCTCCAAAGGAATTCGCGAAGCGGTGTACCGGTACCCCAAAGTTTCACTTCATTGTCACTGATACCGTATTTAGCAAGAATGGTGAGAATATCCTCTTTGCTGCCGGTTCCGCCAATGCCTTCTACGGGACGGAGATCCAGGTCTTTGCGTATGGCATCCCAATCACCTTGTTTCAGACAGTGGGCAAGGTGTATCTTGCGAATCATGGCAGGAAGTACATGACTGCGTTCCAGATCGAAATTATCGTTCGGGCCATAGAGGTTGGTAGGCATTACAGCAATATAATTTGTACCGTATTGCAGGTTGAAACTTTCGCACATTTTCAGTCCGGCAATCTTAGCTATGGCATAGGGTTCATTGGTGTATTCCAAGGGAGAGGTAAGAAGTACTTCTTCTTTCATGGGTTGCTCGGCATCGCGTGGATAGATGCAAGTGCTGCCCAGGAAGAGGAGTTTCTTTACATTATGGCGGAAACTTTCGCCGATGACGTTCTGTTGTATTTGCAGGTTCTTGTAGATGAAATCAGCACGATAGATACTGTTTGCCATGATGCCGCCTACGAAAGCGGCAGCAAGGAATACATATTCCGGTTGTTCTTCATCAAAGAATCTACGAACGGCAATGGCGTCCAGTAAGTCGACTTCTTTGTGGGTTTTGCCAATAAGATTGGTATATCCTTTATCTTGCAGGTTCTTCCAGATTGCAGAACCTACCAGGCCACGATGACCTGCTACGTAGATTTTGGCGTTTTTGTCTAACATTATATTTTAAGTTTTATGTATTAATTCTCTTGTGATCTCAGATACAGCTTCTTCACGAACTTCATGTCATGCGTTGCCATAATCTTCACGAGATCTTCAAAGCTGGTTTGTCTTGGGTTCCAGCCCAAAAGTGTTTTGGCTTTGGTAGGATCACCCAGCAATTGTTCAACTTCGGCAGGACGGAAGTATTTTGAATCTACTTCTACAATGATTTTGCCTGTCTTCACATCAATGCCTTTTTCTTCGACACCTTCACCTTCCCAACGCAGTTCAATACCTACTTCTTTGAAGGCGAGTGTGGCAAACTCACGAACAGTATGCATTTCTCCTGTGGCAATCACGAAATCTTCCGGTGTATCATGCTGAAGAATGAGCCACATACACTCTACATAATCTTTCGCATATCCCCAGTCACGGCGTGCGTCCAGATTACCTAAATACAATTTATCCTGAAAACCTTGTGCTATGCGTGCAGCAGCCAGCGTAATCTTGCGGGTTACAAATGTCTCACCTCTGCGTTCACTTTCATGATTGAAAAGGATACCGTTTACGGCAAACATTCCATAACTTTCGCGGTAGTTTTTGGTAATCCAGAAACCATATTGTTTGGCTACTCCGTACGGGCTACGGGGATAGAAAGGCGTTGTTTCCGTTTGAGGAACTTCCTGTACTTTTCCGTAGAGTTCCGAAGTAGATGCCTGATAAATCTTTGTTTTTTTCTCCATGCCCAGGATGCGGACAGCTTCCAGCATACGGAGTGTACCAATGGCGTCCGCTTCAGCTGTGTATTCCGGTACATCAAAAGATACCTTTACATGACTTTGTGCGGCAAGATTATAGATTTCATCCGGTTGCACCTGCTGAATGATTCGAATGAGCGAACTGCTATCCGTCATATCGCCGTAATGCAGGTTAATAGTACGTTTCTGTTTCATGTCGCGCACCCATTCGTCGAAGTACAAGTGTTCGATACGTCCTGTATTGAATGAGGATGAACGGCGGAGAATACCGTGAACTTCATATCCTTTTTGTAATAAGAATTCGGCAAGAAACGAACCGTCCTGACCTGTTATTCCGGAGATTAGAGCTGTTTTCATATTGTAGGCTTCGTTATAAATTGATTTTAAGAGGACAAAATTCGTTGTTTTTTACGAGAAAACAAAACTTTTTTCATTTATATATCTTATCCACTACCAACGCAATCGCCCCGTCTCCCGTCACATTACAGGCAGTACCGAAGCTATCCATCGCAATGTAGAGCGCAATCATCAATGCTTGTGCCGATTCATCGAAACCAAGCATGGACTGCAATATACCCAAAGATGCCATGATAGCACCACCAGGAACTCCGGGAGCCGCTACCATGGTGATTCCCAGCATGAAAATAAAACCGGCAAATAGTGGGAAATCGAAAGGTATACCCTGCATCATCATCAAGGCAAGGGCGCATGCAACTATCTTGAGCGTACTTCCGGATAGATGTATCGTAGCACAAAGTGGAATCACAAAACCTGCTATGTCAGATGATACCCCATTCTTTTTAGTCTGTTCCAATGTGACAGGAATAGTGGCAGCAGAAGACTGTGTACCTAAGGCGGTGAAATAGGCAGGCATCATCCGTCCCAATAATTTAAAGGGATTCTTACGGACGAATAGTGCAGCTATGCAATACTGGAACACTAAAAGGAAGATATGCAGCAGGAAGATCACACCGATTATTTTTATGAAGACCATTAATACAGAGAATACCTGTCCCGAATGTGTCATATTAAGGAATATACCGAATATGTAAATAGGGAGCAATGGCAGAATGACTGCACTGATCATGCGAATAATAATTTCCTGGAAATCGCGTGCAGCATTCTTCAACGTATCGTTTTTCAGTTGAGCAAGCCCAAGTCCTAACATGAAAGCTAATACCAGAGCTGTCATAACATTCATCAGCGGAGGTATGGCAACAGAAAAGAAAGGCAAGATGCCTTGCGCTTCACTGACCTCTTCCAGCGGAACTCCCGATTCTATCAGGTATGGAAATACAGTTACACCAGTAAAGTAAGACAAAAAACCGGAAAACAAGGTTGCTCCGTAAGCAATCAGTGCTGTAATTAATAATAGTTTTCCGGCACCTTTACCAATATCGGCAATTGCTACTGTTACTAACCCTACAATAATAAGTGGTATGGAGAAGTTCAGGAACTCACTGAAAATACCGTTGAACGTAACGAAAAAGCGTACCATACCTCCGGGAAGAAAATTACCCAAAAGAATACCCAATGCTATGGCTATTATGATACGCGGCAGTAGTCCGATATGTAGTTTTTTCATAAATCTGTATTTAAGTTTTTCAGGTGAAATGTAGTCATGTTTGCAAAAGTACGATTTTTATTCGAAATTCATACGAACAAATGCCCTTGGCATATTGTTTCCATTTCAATGAAACAATAACAAAAAAATGCAAGTTATGACCAAAAACAAACAAAAGACAGACATCGGCTTAATTGGACTTGCCGTAATGGGGGAGAATCTGGCCTTGAACATGGCAGATAAGGGATGGCACGTATCCGTGTATAATCGAACCGTTCCGGGAGTAGAAGAAGGCGTGGTAGAACGCTTTACCAATGGCCGTGCCAAGGGAAAGACTATTGAAGGATATACTGAAATACCCGACTTTGTGGAGTCCATTTCTACACCGCGCAAAATCATGATGATGGTTCGTGCGGGTAATGCGGTAGATGAGTTGATGGAACAGCTTTTTCCGTATCTTTCTCCGGGAGATATACTAATAGATGGTGGAAATTCAAATTATGAAGATACCAATCGCCGTGTGGCATTGGCCGAACAGAAAGGTTTTCGCTTTGTCGGAGCTGGTGTTTCCGGCGGAGAAGAAGGAGCGCTGAATGGTGCTTCTATTATGCCGGGTGGTTCTGTTACTGCCTGGGATGAAGTGAAACCCATTCTGCAAAGTATCGCTGCACGTGCTGCCGATGGTACTCCTTGCTGTGACTGGATTGGTCCGGCTGGTTCGGGACACTTTGTCAAGATGATTCATAATGGTATCGAGTATGGCGATATGCAGCTGATTGCCGAAGCCTACTGGGTGATGAAGAATCTATTGCAACTGGATAATGAAGAAATGGCTTCCGTATTCGCTCATTGGAATGAGGGTAAATTGCGCAGTTATCTGATAGAAATCACTGCCAACATTTTACGCCATAAAGATAAGGCAGGTGGATATCTGATTGATAAGATTTTGGATACTGCCGGACAGAAAGGTACTGGTAAATGGTCTGTTATCAATGCTATGGAACTGGGAATGCCCTTGGGACTGATTGCTACGGCTGTTTTTGAGCGTAGCCTTTCGGCACAGAAAAATCTGCGTGAAGCGGCTTCCAAGCAATTCGCTTGCCAGCGTTCACAAGTGGTATATAATAAACCGGAACTGGTGAAGGATATTTATTCGGCCTTGTATGCTTCCAAATTGGTATCTTATGCACAAGGTTTTGCTGTATTGCAAAAGGCATCCGAAACTTACGGTTGGGATCTCGACCTGGCATCCATTGCCCGTATGTGGCGTGGTGGTTGTATTATTCGTAGCGTATTCTTGAATGATATAGCCGCAGCTTTTGAAGCATCACAGAAGCCGAAGCACTTGCTGCTTGCTCCTTACTTCCGGGAAGAAATTAAAGAATTGCTTTCGGGCTGGAAGCATCTTGTAGCTCATGCAATGAAAGAAGAACTGCCTGTTCCTGCTTTCTCTTCTGCACTGAACTATTTCTATTCACTGGTATCTGCGAAGTTACCTGCCAATATGATTCAGGCACAACGCGATTACTTTGGTGCACATACTTTCGAACGTACTGATGAACTTCGCGGGCAATTCTTCCATGAGAACTGGACCGGACATGGCGGAGATACAAAATCAGGTACATATAATGTGTAGTCACTAACTACTAATCACTAACCACTAATCACTAAATTAAATGAGTAAATTTGTAATGATCATATTCGGCGCCTCGGGTGACCTGACGAAGCGCAAACTTATGCCGGCACTCTACTCTCTTTATAAAGATAATCGGTTGCCGGAAGAGTTTAGCATTTTAGGAATTGGGCGCACAGACTACGCGGATGATACTTACCGTGACTATATATTGAATGAACTGGAACATTTTGTCACTCCCGCTGAAGTAGGGATGAAGGAATTCTGTACTCATTTACATTATCTCAGCATAGATCCTGCCAAAGAAGAAGGGTACGAAATGCTGGGCAAGCGTTTACAGGAAATCACAGGTGAGAAAGCTCCGGATAATTTGCTGTTCTATCTTGCTACGCCTCCTTCACTTTATGGAGTTATTCCCCTGCATCTGAAAAAAGCCGGATTGAATCGTAAGCATACCCGTATCATCGTTGAGAAACCTTTCGGCTACGACCTGAAGTCAGCACAAGAACTAAACAAAATATATGCTTCCGTCTTTGAGGAGCACCAGATTTATCGTATCGATCATTTTCTCGGTAAAGAAACAGCTCAAAATATTCTTGCTTTCCGTTTTGCCAACGGCATCTTCGAACCGCTGTGGAACCGTAATTATATCGATTATGTAGAAGTTACTGCAGTAGAGAATCTGGGTATTGAACAGCGTGGCGGTTTCTATGATGGAACAGGAGCTTTGCGGGATATGGTACAGAACCATCTTATCCAGTTGGTAGCTCTTACCGCTATGGAACCTCCTGCAGTTTTTACGGCTGACAATTTCCGTAATGAAGTGGTGAAGGTCTATGAATCCTTGAAACCTCTGACGGATGAAGATTTGAATGAACATATAGTCCGCGGGCAATATACGGCTTCCGGTTCTAAAAAGGGCTACCGTGAAGAAAAGAACGTTCCTGCCGACTCGCGCACTGAAACTTACATTGCCATGAAAATCGGTATCGATAACTGGCGCTGGAGTGGTGTACCTTTCTACATCCGCACAGGAAAGCAGATGCCTACGAAGGTGACGGAGATTGTAGTGCATTTCCGTGAGACACCGCATCAAATGTTTCATTGCCATGGCGGACACTGTCCGCGGGCTAATAAACTTATCCTTCGCTTGCAACCCAATGAGGGCATCGTACTGAAGTTTGGTATGAAAGTGCCCGGTCCGGGATTCGATGTGAAGCAGGTGATGATGGATTTCAGTTATGACCAATTGGGCGGAAAGGCTACAGGTGATGCTTATGCCCGACTGATAGAAGATTGTATTCAGGGTGATCCGACCCTTTTCACTCGTAGTGATGCTGTCGAAGCTTCCTGGCGTTTCTTCGATCCGGTATTGCGCTATTGGAACGAATATCCGGATGCACCTCTCTATGGCTATCCCGTCGGAACCTGGGGACCTCTGGAGAGTGAAGCTATGATGCACGAACATGGTGCTGACTGGACCAATCCGTGTAAAAACCTAACGAACACTGATCAATATTGTGAGTTATGAAAACTTATATCTATAGTACAGCTGTTGAAACGGCACGAGCTCTTATCAAACACATTATAAGTCTGATGGAGGCAGAGCCGCAAAAGATTTTCCACATAGCATTCAGCGGAGGCAGTACGCCTTCGCTCATGTTCGATTTGTGGGCGGATGAGTTCAAGGATGCCACTCCCTGGTTGCGTATGCGCATTTATTGGGTGGATGAACGTTGTGTGCCTGCCGAAGATTCAGAAAGTAATTATGGCACTATGCGCCGTTTGTTGTTGGATAAGGTTCATATGCCGGAGGAATACATTTTTCCTATCGATGGTAACAATCGTCCCGACAATGAGGCGAAGCGTTACTCCAGTGTAGTACGTTGTCATGCATCTCTCTGGCATGGATTCCCGGCTCTTGACATTGTGTTGCTCGGTGCAGGCGAAGATGGACATACCTCGTCTATTTTTCCCGGACAGGAGCATTTACTTTCTTCCTTTCATCCTTATGAGGTGAGTGTGAATCCTTACAACGGTCAGAAGCGTATTGCTATGACCGGCTGTCTGTTATTCAATGCCAAGCAACTGATCTTCTTCGTTACAGGCAAAAATAAGGCTAATGTCGTACAAGATATTCTGGATTCGGGTGATACCGGTCCGGCTGCCTACGTAGCCCATCATGCATGGAATGTAGAAATATTTATGGATGAGCTAGCAAAACCTTAGCCCATCCATAAAAGCAATTATTGAGAGAGTGATCTATTAGTTGGATGTTCCGCTTTCGAGGATGCTGACGATGGAGAACAGTGTGAAACAGATGCCACCTAATCCGGCCAATACACGAGCAGGGACAAAGTAAACATCGTCCAGTGTCGCCATTTCAAACATAAAAGCAGATAAGAAAAGGCAGGTCAGTGCAGTGAGTACTGGAATAAGCGGAATGCGATTCGCCAGTTTGAAGACATTCCGCCAGATAACTGCTAGCAGGATCACTTTACTGGAAATGCTGTAACAAACTAAACCCAGACCTATCATTATATATCCGATGGAGGACTTATCAGGATCAATGTCAGTCAGTATCCAAAGTCCCCAGAGGATACTAAGTGTACCCATTGCCAATACAAGGGCAGGCCACCATTTCCGTTCTGAACCGGCATAAGTGTTCCGTATCTGGCGTGATATGGTAGCTACAAGTGCCACTAAGCTGGTGCATATGCAAGCTAATCCTGCCATAACATGTCCGGCTACGAAATAAGCAATATGAGTGCTGCTTTGTCCTAATAGCCAGAAAGTCCATACCCATGTAATTACAGCAAAGATGACTGCAAGAATAATCAGTGCATCTCCCTGTGCAGATGAGAAAGCTTTTGCCGGTACGGTATGATCCGTTCGTTTTGAGTTTTGCGGGATTAGAGTGAAACGGGTGGATGCAGTGGCAGTGGTAGCTACGCAGGCTGTGATAAATGCTACTCCACAGATGACGTGCCCTGCTACGAAATGGGCGGCAGTAATACCGTCATTTATATAAGTCATTCCGCCAATGAAACATACGATTGCAGCCAGATAGCCTAGGATAGGCAATACGTATTTTGCCGCAGTGCTGTATGTGTGGATGAGTTGCCGAATGATGGTAGCTGCAGTAGCAAACAATGCAATACATATCATTCCTAATGAAAATACTACGGGCCCGGCAACAAATCGGTTTACGTCCGTCCCCATGTCGAGCACAAAGGCTCCGTAGCCAAAACAGAAGAGAGCCATCAGCAGTGGGATAGCCCTGAAAAGGATACTAATACCGTAATTCATAACTATTATCGTTTTTAAGTTTCTCCTTCCAACAGCATTTCTTGTACTTTGTTTTTATTTTTAATATTTATTTATTTCCGGAAGACAATCTCCCGACTCTTTTCAGAACTTTGTAGTCTGTGCTTTTGTTAGTATTTATACTTACTAACAACTTAATATCGGATAATTATGTGTAAGACAAATGTATTTCTAATCACAGTACTTGTGATTATATTCTCAGTAATATCTCAAGAACGTCTAAAAGCTTGTACGCGTGTAGTTTATCAAGGAAGCAAAGATATGGTGATAACAGGTCGTACCATGGACTGGAAGGAAGATACCCGTAGTAATATCTGGATCTTTCCACGAGGCATGGAGCGTAATGGAGAAGTAGGAAAGAACCCGATGCGTTGGAAATCCAAATATGGTAGTGTCGTTACTTCGGCTTATGATATATGCAGCACTGACGGCATGAATGAAAAAGGACTCGTTGCTAATTTATTATGGTTGGCAGAATCGTCTTATCCTCAATGGGATGGTGAAAAACCGGCTTTGTCCATAGCTGCCTGGGTGCAATATATGCTTGATAATTTTGCAACGGTGAATGAAGCGGTTTCCGGAATAGAAAAGAATACCTTCGATGTGGTATCGGATATGATGCCTGACGGTACACGTATGGCTACTCTTCATCTCTCCATTTCGGATGCTACGGGTGATAATGCTATCTTTGAATATATAGATGGAAAGCTGAATGTCCATCATAGCAGGTCCTATCAGGTGATGACCAATTCACCCGTTTTCGACCAGCAACTGGCACTCGATGATTATTGGAAGACTATTGGTGGAACGACTTTCTTACCTGGCACTAACCGGGCTGCCGACCGTTTTGTGAGGGCTTCATTCTATATTAATGCAATTCCTAAGACCGAAGATACACGTACGGCACTGGCCAGTGTTTTTAGCGTGATACGCAATACTTCTGTTCCGTTTGGCATTAGTACTCCTGATCAGCCGAACATATCTTCAACGCGTTGGAGAACGGTTTCCGATCAAAAGGATAAAGTTTATTACTTTGAATCTACTTTATATCCCAATGTATTCTGGGTTGACTTCAAGGATGTGGATTTTTCAGAGAAAGCACCCGTCAAGAAGTTGAACCTCCTTGATGGTAAGACGTATGCGGGAAATACTGCTAAAGAGTTTGTTACTGCAAAACCTTTCCAATTTTTGGGAATAAAGTGAGTGAAATAGTTGAGATATACAAAAAGCACTTCCTGTCGTTCGCTCACGGAGGAAGTGCTTCACACAAAAACTAAACTAGACTTAACTAAACTATTCTATTGGGGGAAGTTTCACAACTTCCTTTATCTGTTCGATGCAAAGGTAAAAAAACATTTTTTAATATGCAATAGGAAATTATGTTTTGTCGACAGATTCGGATATTTTATCGACAAATGAATGTTATATTCTAACTTCTTTTATCCAGGAATGCTTGAAATACCTGTTTATAACTATCGCTGACGGGGATATACGTTTTATCGAACACAATTCGTCCGCGGTCAATAACTCTTATTTTTTCTTTCTGGACAATATAAGATCTGTGAACCCGCATAAAACGGGAAGCTGGCAATAATTCCTCCATTGATTTCATACTCATAAGAGATAATATTGCCCGAGCACTATCCTCTGTATAAATTTTAACATAATCTTTCAAACCCTCCACATAAAGTATCTTTTTAAGCTCTATTTGCACCAGTTTATAGTCGCTTTTAACAAATATGCTTTCAATTTCTTCTTTGGGCTGCTGCAATAATTCAAACCATTGCACTGCTTTGTTTGCTGCCTGCAAAAAATCTACGTAGGAGATTGGCTTTAACAGATAATCCAGAGCATTCACTTTATAACCGTCGATGGCATATTGCTCAAAAGCAGTACTAAATATGATACGGGTATGCGGATCTACCATTTTAGAGAACTCAAGCCCATTAAGTTCTGGCATTTGTATATCGAGGAAAAGCAAGTCAACTCGCTTCTCCGGTAGCTCTTTCATAGCCTGTACGGCACTGGAATACTTTCCGTCCAATGTCAGGAACGGGGTCTTATTGACGTAGCTTTCCAATAGGTCTAAAGCTAACGGTTCATCGTCTACTATGGCACAAGTCAGGTTCATAATGTTGAATATTTAGGGGTGATAGGGTTATAAAGTGATAATGTGATATTACTTTATCACTCTATCACTCTATAACCCTATCACCAATATTGATTTATATTCTTTCCCGTTGTCACTCACTCCCTGTTTCCATTCATACTGGCCGGGATAGGTCAGTTCTAGACGTTTCCGTACCTGCTCCAGCCCTATACCACTACCACTTTTATCAGCTTGGCTTTTGGGGTGGTAGCTGTTGGCTATTTCACAACATACCTGACCGGGACTTTCGCTGAAATGAATGCGGATAAAGCTGGACTCAGTAGGGGAGATACCATGTTTGAAGGCATTCTCTATGAGGGAGATGAAAATGAGTGGAGCTATTTCCGTACGGCTATCGGCACGGACATCGATTTGGGTCTCTACGGTCACGTTGGAGGCAAGACGGATACGCATCAGCTCGATATAGTTGCGGATGAAATCCATTTCTTTGCCCAAGGCAACGAAATTTTGTTGGTTATCGTAGAGTACATGGCGCAAAAGACGACTCAGCTCCTGGACAGCAGCTTGCGCTTTATCGCTGTCGAAAGCGATAAGGGCATAGATATTATTCAGGGTATTGAGCAGGAAGTGCGGATTCAGTTGATTACGCAAGTTTTTCAATTCAGCTTCCGTACGGCTTTTTTCTGCCTCACGACGGGCAGCTTCCACTTTTATCCAGCGACCGCTCATACGGATAGCAGCTGCCAGACCGACAGTGAGAACCATTGAGAATACGTCGCGCAGAATAAATATCCAACTGGGAGGTCCGGGACGCTTGGGAGGAGTGGACTTCACATAGGTATGGAAGATGAAATCCTGCCAGAAGTGTACACCAATAGCGGTGCAAAGTATAAGCAGGAGGTTCAGTATGATATACTGTTTAATTCGTCCTTCAAACAGAAAGCGGGGAATAAAGAAGCAGTAGTTTATATAAAACACGATAAGGAACGATATCGGCACTGTACTGCCATGACGCAGGTAGTCTATCCAGCTAACCGTGAATCCACTGCGGTTCATCAGCAGAAATGGAAAGGCAAAAACAATGCCCCATCCGATGATATGAATGAGGACTTCTACAATCCGGCGTGTTTTGGGTTCTTGCATAATCATATTACAAAAATAATAATTTTAATGAAAAATGAAGAATGAGGAATGAAGAATTTCCATACAAATATGACTGCGCAGCATAATTCTTCATTCTTCATTTTTCATTCTTCATTTACTCGTATCTGATTGCCTCTATCGGATCCAGATCTGCTGCTTTCTTAGCCGGATACCAGCCAAAGAACACACCAGTGACGGTACAGACTGCGAAGGAGAGGAATACACTCCATGCCTGGATGTAGATGGGCCAGTGGGCTACGTTCTTCACAATGAATGAGGCTCCGCAGCCGATGACGACTCCAATGATGCCACCTGTAATACTAATAAGGATGGCCTCAATCAGGAATTGTGAAAGAATATCCACGCCACGTGCGCCTACGGACATACGCAGACCGATTTCACGCGTACGTTCGGTTACGCTGACATACATAATGTTCATGATACCGATACCACCTACTACCAGAGAAATGCCGGCAATACATGCCAAAAGTGTGGTCATCAAGTCAGTGGTAGAATTCAGCATCGTACTGAGTTCCTGCTGGCTACGGATGGTGAAGTCATCGTCATCATTTTCTTTCAGCTTGTGATTACGGCGCAGGATGGTGGTAATTTCGTCCGTGGCATAATCTGTCATGTCTTCGGAGAGGGCAGAGGCAAAGATACCTTGAAGATAGGTAACTGCCAGCATACGTTTCATTACGGTGGTGTAGGGAGCCAGCACGATTTCATCCTGGTCCATACCCATGGAGTTGTATCCTTTCGCTTTGAGCACACCTACTACACGTAGGGGAACCTGATTGAAACGGATAATATGTCCGATAGGGTCCTGTCCGTTAGGGAAGAGGTTGTCTACAATAGTCTTACCTATGATACAGACTTTTGCTGCATTCTGAATGTCAGCTTCGGTGAACATCTCGCCGCTTTCCACACTTAACTGGCGAATTTCGAGGTATTCGGTACCTACACCATTTACGGAGGCAGGATAGTTATTGTTTCCGGCAATAAGCTGTCCGCTGGACGATACGTTTGGACTGACAGCTGCCAGAAAGTTAGTCTCATCCCGTAATGCTTCATAATCGGTCAGTTTCAAAGTCTGCATGGAAGAAGCATCTTGACGGACACCGCCACGCGTATCACTGCCCGGGTGAATCATGATCATGTTCGACCCCATTTCCGATATCTGTGCCTGGATACTTTTCTTCGAACCCTGTCCGATGGCAAGCATGGTGATGACGGAGGCCACACCAATGATGATACCCAGCATGGTGAGGAAGGCGCGAAGCTTGTTGTTGGCAAGGGCGCGGAGGGCTATTTTGAAAAGGTTTGTTCCGTTCATAATTTATATTTCTTAATCTTCATCATTTTTCGGTAATGCTGCCAGTGCCGCTGCTGCCGATAGAATTTTCGTATTCACCGTGTCTTCCGTCACATGCCCGTCACGCAGACGAATGTTCCGGCTACTGTACTGGGCTATTTCGGGATTATGGGTAACGAATATAATGGTGCGTCCTTCGGCATGTAGTTTTTGGAAAAGAACCAATATCTCAAAAGAAGTACGCGTGTCCAGATTACCTGTTGCCTCATCGGCAAGGATTACCGCAGGGTTGTTTACCAAGGCACGGGCAATGGCTACACGTTGCATCTGTCCACCCGACATCTGGTTCGATTTATGTTCCAGACGGTCGCCCAGCCCTACGGCTTGCAGAGCTTCTATGGCCCGGCGTCTGCGTTCGGCTGCTGAGACAGAAGCATTATACATTAAAGGCAATTCTACATTCTCCACGGCAGTTGTCTTTGCCAGCAAATTATAGCTTTGGAATACGAAACCGATTTTCCGATTTCGTAATATGGCGCGCTGAGGCTTGCTCATGGTACGTACGGATATACCGTCCAGCAAGTATTCTCCACTGGTAGGAGTATCGAGGCAACCCAGGGTATTCAACAGTGTCGATTTACCGGAACCGGACGTACCCATGATGGTGACGAACTCTCCTTCGGCAATGGAAAAGGAGATGCCACGCAGGGCATGCACCGTTTCCTCACCCACTTGGAAATCACGCCGGATGTTTTGCAATTCTATGACTGTTTTACTCATAATATGATTACTTATTATTTTTCTTTTTATTGTTTCCCGGAGGGCCAGGCATGAAAGGACTTCTTTCTCCTCCTTCCTGTCCTTCGGCTACAGCTGCCTGTCCGCTGCCTGTGCTGATTACTGCATCAGCTACGACTTGCGTGTTTTCATTGATGCCACCTGTAATTTCCGTCATAATTCCGTTAGAGATACCGATGCTGACCGGATGTGCGGTAAACGTATCTCCTTCACGGGTCCATACCTTATGCTCTCCTTCGCAGTCCTTGATTACGGCATCCTTGCCTACCAATGGAATTGCCGGTGTAAAGCGTAAAGCCTTTGTTGGAACACTCAGTACTCCTTGTTTATCCAGTGTATAGATTGTAATGTTTGCTGTCAATCTCGGTTTCAATTTCAAATCTGGGTTATGGGCGGAGATCACTACTTCATAAGTTACCACAGTGGTAGATGTAGTGGTACTGCTTGAACTGCTGGTTGCTCCAAGACGGATTTGTGTAACTTTACCTTCGAATACATCATTCGGATAAGCATCTACTGTAAAGCTCACACGTTGTCCTTCTTCTACATCGCCTATGTCAGCTTCATCTACATCGGCCACTACTTGCATTTGTGTCAAGTCCGCAGCAATGGTGAAGAGGGTCGGAGTTTCGAAGCCGGAAGCTACTGTCTGTCCTTCTTCTACATCACGGCTGATAACAACGCCGTCGATAGGAGAGGTAATGGTGGCGTACGACAAGTTACGTTCTGCCTTGGCAAGAGATGCCTTACTACTGTCATAGGCGCTTTTGGCTTTCTGGTAGTTGTAGAGGCTTTGCTCGTAATCCGTATCGCTGATGAGTTGCTTCTCGTGCAGACCTTTGTTGCGTTCGTAGTTCTTCTGTTGATATTCATATTCGGCTTTGGCACCATCATAGGTTGCTTTTTGTGAAGCAAGCTCACTTTGCAGGGTCACTTTATCCATTTCGGCAATGAGTTGCCCTTTGGTCACTACCGAATTATAATCTGCATACAGCTTATCAATGATACCACTGACCTGTGTACCTACTTCCACTTCAGTCACCGGTTCAATGGTGCCTGTGGCAGTCACAGAGTTGGAAATGTCGCTACGACTTACGGTAGTCGTCTCGTATACCACTTTCCGTTTTTTGGCTTCTCCGCCAAATGCCCAAATAGCTAGGCCGGCTACAATGATGACTCCGACCGCCATACTGATAATTTTCTTCTTGCTCATATCGTTTCTTTTATTTATCACTAATCACTCTATCACCTTATCATTCTATCATCTTATCATTCTATCACAACCTTATCCCTTCTCCCTGGTAGAATCGCAATAACTGTGCATTCAATATAGCCATATATTTGGCTTGCAATGTTTCCTGTTGCGCATTGAGCAGGTTATTCTTCTCTGTCAGCAGTTCTACTGTATTCTTCATGCCCAGGTTGAACTGCTCTTGAATGAGATCGTAACTTGTTTGTGTACTACGTAGTTTCTCGGCAGCTGCTACATATTGTTGTTGTGCACTATTGGCATCTAACCATAAACTTTCAATAGTCTTGTATAATGTCTTCTGCTGATCCTGCAAGTCCAGTTCGCTGGTCTGTTTTTGCAGGCGGGCTTTCTGTACCGCACTTTTGGTTTGACGGTTGTTGAAGATAGGAATGCTTACAGTCAGACCTAATGAATTGTTCCAGTTATTCTTTACCTGTTCGGAGAAAGAGAAATCATTTCCGTTGGCGTTCGTAGTACCGATACCGGCACTGAGGCTTAGTGTAGGGATATATCCTGCTTTGGCAATGCTGATATCCAAATCGGAAGCCTGTACATTCAGCTTACCCGATTCTATCTCAGGACGGAAAGTGAGAGCAGCTCGATACACATCTGTTTTGGTGGGCAGGGGCGTCAGCACATTTTCATCACCTAAGGCAGGCAGATAGAGATTCATTTCACTTTCACCATCCAACTCCAGAAGTTGTTTCAGTTGTAATTTGTAATCTTGCAAGGTGGCTTGTGCCGTCACTAACTGATATTTATCAGTACTGACCTGTGATTCCAACTGTGCGAGGTCGCTCTTGGCGATACTTCCGGCCTCCAGCAACTGTTGTCCGCGATCACGTTCGGCCTGGCTGACGGCAAGAGTATTCTCATTTACTTTAACAGCTTCGGCAGCGTAGAGTATCTGCACATATATTTGTGCAATGCTCTCTTCGATAGAATTTTCACTTTCGGCTACATTGAGTTCGGCAATGCGGTTGTTCAGCTTCTGCTGCTTGATAGTGTTCAGGCGCTTGCTACCATTGTAGAGAGTCCAACTGGCATCAATACCATAGCTACCATTGTACGACGTCTTACTGGTGCTGCTGGTGATGTTGTCACCATCGATAATCGTATTTGTCTCGCTGTTGGGGCGGTTTACGATACGTTGGCTGACACTTGCCGACAAACTGGGAAACAGGGCTGCTTTCGCAGTTTTCACATCCACTTCGGCGCTTTCCGCACTGATACGGTTACGCTTCAGGGTGATGTTGTGTTGCAGGGCATAGTCAATGCAGGTTTGCAAGTCCCACTGAGAGGGGAGCGCCGCATCGTCTTGCGATGAAGTACTTTGTACTGTGATTTCCTGCGCTGCAGTGGGAGTCGCATCCTGTGCCTGCAGTGTCGTGCTGCCGACACAGGCGCTTGCCACACTGAGTGTTATTACTGTCAATCTTCTTACGGGGCAGCAGACCCGCTCCAAGAAATACTATCACTGTCAATCTTCTTACGTTTCTCATATCTTCGTTATGCTATATTGTTTTACGATTGCGAAGATACAGTGTCGTAAAATGCCCTGCAAAATAGATAGACGGTTCGGAATTTTTCGACGCCGGAATGCTTTTTTGTGTCGATAACTAACTTTTTGCCCTTTTATTTGTTATTTAGAATATAAAAGTTTTATATTTGTAATGATTATAATTTCTCTATTATGAAGAATACAATCCAGAAAATCTGGCGGTTTTACGTCGATGGATTCCGGGGTATGACGCTCGGGAAAACTCTGTGGCTCATTATTCTGGTGAAACTGTTCATCATGTTTTTCATATTGCGTATATTCTTCTTCCCCAATTATCTGAACTCGTCTGCGGTAGGCGAAGATAAGGAGGAGTATGTGGGTAGGGAACTTATTGACCGTGCTCTTGGTGATTCCCCTTCTTCCACTCCGGATTGACCAGCGCTTAATACTGTAAATTACTTATAACTTCATAATTAATAACTTGATTTCTTATGCTTGAACACATTGACACTTCTCTGATTGACTGGTCGAGGGCGCAATTCGCACTGACCGCCATTTATCACTGGATTTTTGTGCCGCTCACATTGGGGCTGGCAGTCATCATGGGTATCATGGAGACCATGTATTATCGTACGGGGGATGAGTTTTGGAAACGCACCGCCAAGTTTTGGATGAAATTGTTCGGTATCAACTTTGCCGTGGGAGTGGCCACGGGATTGATTCTTGAATTTGAGTTCGGAACCAACTGGAGTAACTACAGCTGGTTTGTGGGCGACATTTTTGGAGCACCACTTGCCATCGAAGGTATTTTGGCTTTCTTTATGGAAGCTACTTTTATTGCAGTCATGTTCTTTGGCTGGGATAAGGTGAGCAAGAAATTCCATCTGGCATCTACCTGGCTGACGGGATTGGGGGCCACAATATCTGCTTGGTGGATACTTGTGGCGAATGCATGGATGCAGAATCCGGTGGGGATGGAATTCAATCCTGATACGGTGAGAAATGAGATGGTAGATTTCTGGGCAGTAGCATTATCACCTACAGCAGTAAATAAGTTTTTCCATACCGTGTTGTCCGGTTGGGTGCTGGGTGCTGTATTTGTGGTAGGTGTTGCCTGCTGGTTCCTGCTGAAGAAACGGGATAAGAAGTTTGCATTGTCAAGCATAAAGATTGCTGCCTGGGTAGGTTTGGTTTCGGCTGTGCTTTCTGCATGGACCGGTGATGGGTCGGGTTATCAGGTGGCGCAAACGCAGCCGATGAAGCTGGCAGCAATGGAAGGTTATTACGAGGGGCAGCAAGGGGCCGGATTGGTAGCAATCGGTATGCTGAATCCTGAAAAGAAGACATACGATGACGGACAGGCTCCTTTCCTGTTCAGGATGGAGATACCAAAGATGCTCTCTTTGCTTGCTGAAAGAAAAATGGATGCATTTGTACCCGGTATTACAGACTTGTTGGAGGGCGGATATGAATTGAAAGACGGTACCAAAGCACTTTCCGCAGAAGAGAAGATAGAGCGTGGGAAGACAGCAATTGGCGCATTGGCAGCTTATCGTGATGCCAAGTCGGCAGGTAACGAGGAAGATGCGAAGATAGCGGTGCGGCAGCGCTTTGCGCAGATATCTCCACAGGAAGTGCATACCGTCAATTTTGGAACATTTCATTCTGTTTTCTATCAAATCCTGCTCCAGTCGGGCAGAATTTCATCAGGCAATATTTTAAACGACAGACAAAAAAGAGATCTTATTCTTCCCATTTTGAAGAAAATAACAGACTGTAAAAAAAGATCCGCAGCGGAAGTAACGGAGCTTGCCGGGAACTATCTTGCTGCCATCGGTTATTACAAAAATACCGGCGATATTGAGAACAGCAGAAAGAAGCTTCCGGAAGAAGAAAAACAACATTTTTCCAGGATCTATGAAGCTTATGAGGAGGCGAGAAAAAATACCGGAGGCCTTGATTTTGAGGATATGTTAAAGGATGCCAAAGAATTAGAAAAAGCGTATCAGAAATTAGGAAAAATCGGAAAGTCCGGTACGGTTGAGAAAAAAGGATGTTTAAAACAGTTAAAGAAGATCAAAAAGATCACAACAAAGATTGAAGAGTCAGAAGAGTATCAGCTGATCCTTACCTGTATTCCGATCGCAGATTATATCATTCGTTCAGAGTATTATTTTGAAGGAGATACGATTGCAAAAGAGACAGAAGAGATTGCAAGAAAAGGAAAGCTTTACTGTGAGGTATTAGAAGAGTGTATTATCCTGTTAAAGGGACTTTCAGAAGAGACTTTGTTACCGCTAAAATAAGTAAGGCTGTGGTGAATATATGAAGAGTGTAAAAATTGGTGACATTGTA
>OGYL01000991.1_pt1 | contig 22699 bp, 16 predicted proteins | sample 1576541 | NCBI WGS metagenome assembly OGYL01 (sample SAMEA3541551, study PRJEB24748) | human gut metagenome | biome: human gut; feature: human-associated habitat; material: faeces | place: China | collected 2012 | reverse complement strand
CCATGAAGGCGAGTCTCATTCCCCGTCCTCCTCTTCCTCCTGTCGGGTCATCTCCTCCAGCTCCTCCGGCGTGAGCATCCGTTCGGCGATCTCGGTGTACATATGGCCGTCGAGATGGTCGATCTCGTGCAGGAAGCAGCGGGCAAGGATCTCGTCGCCCTCGTACTCGTACCAGTCGCCGTTGCGGTCCTGCGCGCGGATGACGACATGCTCCGGCCGGGTGACGATGCCGTATTTGCCGGGCAGACTCAGACAGCCCTCCAGCCCGGTCTGCGTTTCCTCGCTGACCTCGACGACCTCGGGGTTCACGAGCTCGATATCCTCGTCGCCCGCGTCGACGACGACCACGCGGCGCAGGATGCCGACCTGCGGCCCGGCCAGACCGACGCCGTTGGCATCGTGCATGGTCTCGATCATATCCTCGATCAGGATGGCCAGCTTCTGGTCAAATTTTGTGACAGGGCGGCAGACCTTGGTCAGGATCGGGTCGCCGACGGTAACGATCTTTCTGAGTGCCATGGTAAAAACTCCTTAGTTATACGAATTGATATCGATCAGGGCGGTCAGGCCCCTGTTTTGCCGGTCTTTGGAGAACTCCGCGCGTCCTTCGAACTGATGGGTGAGTAAGCGGAAGGCATTGGCATTTCCTTCAAAATGTGTCAAGTCTTCCCATTGTGCGGCAGGCAGCTGCTCTTTCAGTGCCATACCTTTTCCTTCGGAGAAGAAAGTGGAGATGGCTCGCTCTCCGGAGTGTCCGAAAGGGGGATTGCCTAAATCGTGTGCCAGGCAGGCTGCTGATACGATGGAACCTATTTCTGGAAGATAAGAATTTTGCAGTTCGGGTTGACGGGCAAGGATTGCCTTGGCTACATCAGTCCCTAATGACCGGCCTACACAGGATACTTCCAGACTATGTGTCAGGCGGTTGTGTACGAAAATACTACCCGGAAGGGGAAAGACTTGTGTTTTGTTCTGCAAGCGGCGGAAAGGAGCTGAAAAAACGAGACGGTCATAGTCACGCTGGAACTCTGAACGGTTTTCGTGACGCTCCTGATGAAACTCTTCCAGTCCGAAACGCTTGGCAGATATGAGGGTATTCCAATTCATCATGGTTACTTTGTTATTATTTAACTGCAAATGTATCATTATTTTGCTTCAAATTCCGTATTTTCGCCCGTTAATATAGTAAACGACTTGAATATGAACGTACAAATCATTAATAAATCGAAACATCCGCTTCCGGCTTATGCCACCGAACTGTCCGCAGGAATGGACATCCGTGCTAATCTTTCAGAACCTATTTCGTTAGCTCCGATGCAGCGTTGCCTAGTACCTACGGGATTATATATTGCCCTGCCGCCGGGATTCGAAGCACAAGTACGTCCTCGCAGTGGTTTGGCTATAAAGAAAGGTATTACTGTGTTGAACTCTCCGGGAACGATTGATGCCGATTACCGTGGGGAAGTTTGTATCATCCTTGTAAACCTGTCATCGGAGACTTTTGTGATAGAAGATGGGGAACGTGTAGCCCAGATGGTGATAGCACGCCACGAACAAGCCACTTGGCAGGAAGTGGAAGTGTTGGATGAAACGGTGCGCGGTGCCGGTGGTTTCGGCCATACGGGAGTGTAACATTGATAATTGCAACTGATGATGAAGATTAGATTTAACATACTATCGCTTTTCTTGTTGTGCGCGTTACTTGTATCGTGTGGCACTTCCCGTCAGGGAGGTAAGAAGCAACGGAAAGGGATGAAGACGCAGGTTATGCTTACGCCCGAACAACAGCGTAAATACGATTACTTCTTTCTGGAAGCCTCCCGCCTGAAGATGCAAAATGATTATGGAGCTGCTTTCGATTTGTTGCAGCACTGTCTGAGCATCAATCCGAATGCGTCATCGGCTCTATATGAAATATCGCAATATTACATGTTCCTCAAACAAGTTCCCCAGGGACAGGCAGCTTTAGAAAAAGCTGTGGAGAATGATCCGGATAATTACTGGTATAGTCAGGGACTGGCAAGCCTGTACCAACAACAGAACGAGATGCAAAAGGCTACTGACTTGCTGGAAAGCATGGTCACCCGCTTCCCGGATAAGATGGATGCTCTGTACAGCTTGCTGGAAATATATAATCGTTTGGAAGAGTATGATAATGTGATTACTACTCTGAATCGTCTGGAAGAAAAAATGGGTAAGAACGAGCAGCTCAGTATGGAGAAATTCCGCATCTACTTGCAGATGAAAGATAATCAGAGTGCTTTCCGTGAGATTGAAAGTCTGGTGGAAGAATATCCGATGGATATGCGTTATCAAGTAGTGCTGGGGGATGTCTATATGCAGAATGGCAAAAAGGATGAAGCTTACAACATGTACAAGAAGGTACTTGCTACCGAGCCGGATAATGCCATGGCCATGTACTCACTGGCATCCTACTATGAGCAGACCGGACAGAAAGAACTCTATGAACAGCAATTGGATACCCTTTTGCTGAACAAGAAAGTACCTTCCGATACTAAATTGAATGTGATGCGCCAGTTTGTGGTTGAGAATGAACGGGCAGGCAAGGATAGTACTCGCGTGATTACTCTTTTCGACCGTATCTTGGAACAGGATCAGGACGATGCACAAATGCCTATGCTCTATGCCCAATATCTCCTTTCCAAGGGGATGAATAAAGAGACAATGCCTGTGCTGGAACAGGTGTTGGACATAGATCCTACCAACACAGCCGCCCGTATGACGCTTCTGGGTGAAGCGGTTCGTAAGGAAGATTATAAAGAAGTGATCCGGCTTTGTGAGGCAGGCGTTGAATCCAATCCGGATATGTTGGAGTTCTATTTCTATCTTGCTATAGCTTATAATCAGGCAGAACGGGCAGACGATGCACTTGCCGTTTGCCAGAAGGCATTGGAAAACATTACGGAAAAGAGCAAGAAAGAAGTCGTTTCGGATTTCTATGCCATCATGGGTGATATTTATCATACGAAAAAGATGAATGCAGAGGCCTATGCCGCATACGATTCTGCATTGGTTTACAATTCGGCGAATATCGGAGCCATGAATAACTATGCTTATTATCTTTCTTTGGAACGTCGTGATCTGGATAAAGCGGAGGAAATGAGTTATAAAACCGTGAAGGCTGAGCCGAATAATTCTACTTACCTGGATACTTATGCCTGGATTTTATTTGAGAAAGGTAATTATGCTGAAGCACGCCTTTATATAGACGATGCTATGAAGAATGAGGGTGATAAGAGTGACACCATTGTAGAGCATTGCGGTGATATCTATTATATGACCGGTGATGTGGACGGTGCCTTGAAGTATTGGAAGCAGGCCCAAGAAATGGGCAGTGAGTCCAAAACATTGAAAAAGAAGATTGAGAAAAAGAAATATATACCAGAATGAGAGTATTACACAGCAAATACAGCACAGCAGGATGTATTCGTATCCTGCCCTTTTTGCTTCTCCTAAGTCTAGTGCTAGGTCTTTCCGGCTGTAAGACTTCCCGGAGAATGACTTCATCAACAGGAGAACCTCGCTATTTGTCTTCTAAGGTACAACTGACCATTCCTAATAAAGGAGGTACAGTTACAGTGAATGGTACAATGAAGCTTGTGAGCGGAGAACGTATGCAACTTTCTTTTTTGATGCCTATTCTTCGCAGTGAAATAGCTCGATTGGAAATCACTCCCAACGATGTACTGGTTGTAGATCGTATGGGAAAACGTTATGTTCAGGCTACCCGCAAAGAATTGAAAGACATCCTGCCTAGGAAGGCAGACTTTGCCTATCTGGAAAAGATTCTTTTTGATGCTGCCAAACCCGGTGGTAAGGCCACTTTGACGGGCAAAGAATTGGGTATCCCTTCTTTAGAGAAAGGTAAAATTGTTCTTACTGACTTCTCGAACAAAGAGATATCGTTGACACCTACTCAGGTGTCTTCCAGATATACTAAAGTTGAATGGACTGAACTTTTAGAGATGCTGGCGAAGTTATGAGACATTTTCTTTGTATCTTCATAGGTTGTTTCTGTCTGGCTCTGCCGCTTTGCGCCCAATCCAACAAGATGATAAAAGAGTTGGAAAGTAAACGGGGCGCTTTGCAAAAGCAGATAGCTGAGTCGGAAACACTCTTGAACACTACAAAGAAAGATGTAGGTAGCCAGTTGAACGGGCTTGCCGCCCTTACCGGACAGATAGAAGAACGGAAACGGTACATCCTTACCATCAATAATGATATGGAGACTATAGACCGTGAACTCTCCAAACTGGAACGGCAATTGGTTCGCCTTGAAAACGATTTGAAGGATAAGAAAAAGAAGTATGAAGCTTCTGTTCAATATTTGTATAAGAATCGTTCTGTCCAGGAAAAGCTTCTTTTTATTCTTTCGGCCAAAACGTTGTCGCAGACGTATCGCCGTATGCGCTATGTGCGCGAATATGCCGACTATCAGCGTCTGCAAGGCGAAGAGATTCTGAAAAAACAAGAACAGGTCAATCAAAAGAAAACAGAACTGCAACAGGTAAAGAAAGCGAAAGCCAGTTTACTGAAAGAGCGTGAAGTCGAGAAAGAAAAGTTGGAAGCTCAGGAAAAAGAAAAGAGGACTTTGGTGGCCAACCTGCAGAAGAAACAACGCGGTTTGCAAAATGAACTCAATAAAAAGCGTAAGGAAGCCAACCAGTTGAATGCACGTATCGATCGTTTGATAGCCGAGGAAATAGAGAAAGCCCGTAAACGTGCAGCTGAAGAAGCCCGCAAGGAAGCTGCTGCCCGTAAAAAAGCTGCTGCCAAAGAAACGAAATCGGCTGCAACTTCTTCTTCCGAAAAGGCTACAACGAAGAAAGCGGCGCCTCTTGAAACTTATACGATGGATAAGGCAGACCGGGAACTTTCCGGTAGCTTTGTCAGTAACCGTGGCAAGTTGCCAATGCCTATTACCGGACCTTATATTATAACCAGCCGCTATGGACAGTATTCTGTAGAGGGGCTTCGTAATGTGAAACTGGATAATAAAGGGATAGATATTCAAGGCAAGCCCGGTGCACAGGCACGTGCTATCTTTAATGGAAAGGTGGCTGCTGTTTTCCAGCTGAACGGTCTTTTCAATATCTTAATCCGTCATGGAAACTACATATCTGTCTACTGTAACTTATCTTCAGCCTCAGTGAAGACGGGCGATACTGTAACTACCCGGCAAGTCCTCGGACAAGTATTCTCGGATGGTGCGGACAATGGACGTACGGTACTTCACTTCCAGTTGCGTAAGGAGAAGGAGAAACTGAATCCGGAGCCGTGGCTGAATAGGTAGCGTATCAGGTATAGTTTTGTTTTACCTTATTGATTCTTTTATTTTTCCTAAAGGATAATCGGGTGTTAACCAAGGTTGACAGGCTTGTCAACGGCAGTTAACAGGCCCGTTGACCAAGGTTAACAGGCCTGTCAACCTTGGTTAGCACCTGAAACTGCCAGTATCTTGATGCGATAATCTCTTGGCTTTGATGTCTTTGTCCCTTATGTCAGATGTCTTTATCCCCTTATATGGAAGTGGGAGGGATTAGATATCAATGGTTGCTCCGTCCAGTAGTTCCAGATATAACCCGATAGCCTCTTCTATTTCCTGAATGAAAATGAACTCATCTGCCGTGTGTGAACGGCTACTCTTTCCCGGACCCATTTTGAGCGAGGGAAATGACATTAGTGCCTGGTCGGAGAGGGTAGGAGAACCAAAAGGTACACGTCCCATTGCTACGGCACGCTGTACTATCGGATGTTGTTCTTCTACGTGAGAAGAACTTAAGCGGAACGAACGTGCTTTGGCTTCGCAAGAAATATGTTTTTGTATTTCAGTAAATAGTTCCTGATTGCTATAACATTCGTTGCTGCGGATATCTACTACAAAAGTGCAGCGGTCGGGAATGACATTGTGCTGTGTACCTGCATTTATTTGTGTTACACTCATTTTTACAGGCCCTAACAGCGGAGAGACTTTTTCAAAGCGATAGTCACGAAACCAAGCGATGTCTTCTAATACCTTATATATAGCGTTGTCTCCTTCGTTTCGTGCAGCATGTCCGGCTTTACCGTAAGCAGTTACATCCAGTACCATTAGTCCCTTTTCTGCAATGGCGGGCTGCATCTCTGTAGGTTCGCCTACAATGGCAAAGTGGATCGGAGGAAGTTCCGGTAATACACACTCGATACCACCCTTTCCGGACACTTCTTCTTCACAGGAAGCAAGATAAATGAGATTGTACTTCTGTGTAGTGCGACAAAGTTGCAGAAAGACTTGCAATAGGCTGACAACGCTTGCACCGGCATCATTACTTCCCAGCCCGTATAGTTTTCCGTTGCTTTCCTGAGTTGGGGTAAACGGATCTTTTCGCCAACCGTTCACGGCTTTCACGGTGTCAATATGTGAGTTTAGTAACAATGTAGGTTTATTTAAATCGAACATCGGGCTGAGACACCAGATATTATTGCCTTTTCGCCCGGTTGCCATACCTTGCAGCTCAATATAATTCTGTAGATAATCAGCCGCTTTTTCTTCATCGCGGCTAAGAGAAGGGATAGCAATCAGAGACTTAAGAACTCCGGTTGCCTCAGAAACCATTGTAGGTATATCGTAAGTCATATCTCAATCAGTTAAATTATTGTGATGCAAACTTACGGATAAATACTGAAATATGCTTAATAGACAGGATAAAAATGCCTCTTCGGCTATTGGTACTTATGAATAAAAGGGTACGGAAGAAGGAGAGAAGGGAAGAGAAAAGGGTGCTTGCTGACACCCTTTTCTGATTGTCTTATATTTGTTTAGAACATATAGGAGAAGGAAATCATTAGGTTACGGTTTTTCCAATCACTATCGTCTATTGTTTCAAGCAATCCCCAATCATAGCTAATAGCGACTTGATATTTCTGATTGAATTCAACGCCTGTTTTAATTCCTAAGCCTAAATCAAAGCGTTTCATTTTATCCTTTCCGAATATGTTTTCAGATCCTTCACCTTTTAAATCACTGGGATCTATCCCCCATTCTTCCCAATCTATGTTTCCGCCAGCACTACTAAGGTCAGCTTTGGCTTTAATTTTACCGAATACGCCGATAGCAGCATAAGGGCCTGCATTTCCAAAGACAGCAAAGTTTTCATTTATGACATATTTATATCCCATATGAACCGGAATTTCCAGATAATAGGGATTAAGCTTGAGATTTACCAATGAGCCATAGTTAAACTTAGCACCTTTCGATGTCAATAGTCCGCCAAATTCAAGGTAAACACCTTCAGCAACTTGCGGCAATGCCATTTCTGCCTTTACACCTACGTGGAAGCCTGTTCTGCTATTCAAAAAATCATTGGAGTATTTACTACTGTTCATACCTGCCGTGACACCCCATCTGAGGCTTTCCTGTGCGTTTACACTCCCTAAACCTATCGCCAGTATGGCGACTAATGCTAGAATCTTTTTCATGTCAGTTAAGTTATTGTATTGATATTTGAAAAACTATTGGGTGCAAATATATACATATATTTGTATTTCTTTGGAAAAACGAACAAAAATGTAGGGTAGTCACTTCTTTTTTATAGTAGGATAGTACTAATATTGCGGAAGTATATACTAAATATTTAATTCTCAATATAGAAATAGTTTCAAATGAAACCACTACCTTTGTGCCGTATTTACCAATATATGAATAATATGACTTATCATCATTTATCTGTCCTCGTACATCGACGGGCAGAGAAGTATGGCGACAAGGTGGCTCTGAAATACAGGGATTACGAAACGTCGCAGTGGATACCCATCACTTGGAATCAATTCTCACAAACAGTTCGACAAGTTGCGAATGCACTCGTAGAGTTAGGAGTGCAGGAGGAAGAAAACATAGGAATCTTTTCTCAGAACAAGCCCGAATGCCTTTATGTGGATTTCGGGGCATTTGCTAACCGTGCAGTGACCATACCTCTGTATGCTACCAGTTCACCGGCACAGGCACAGTACATTATCAATGATGCTCAGATACGTTACATCTTCGTAGGCGAGCAATTCCAGTATGATGCGGCTTTCAGTGTTTTTGGCTTTTGTCAATCATTGCAGCAATTGATCATCTTCGACCGGGCTGTTGTACGCGACCCTCGTGACATGACTTCCATCTATTTCGACGAGTTCCTGGAAACAGGAAAAGGTTTGCCGAACAACGATATCGTGGAAGAACGCACTTCCCGTGCATCGGATGATGACCTTGCGAACATTCTCTATACATCCGGTACTACCGGTGAACCGAAGGGGGTAATGTTGCATCACTCTAACTATATGGAGGCTTTCCGTATCCATGATATCCGTCTGGTAGATATGACTGATCAGGATGTTTCCATGAATTTCCTTCCCTTGACACATGTCTTCGAGAAAGCATGGACATATCTTTGTATTCATAAAGGCGTGCAGATTTGCATTAACCTCCGTCCTGTGGATATCCAGACTACCATTAAAGAAATCCGTCCGACATTGATGTGCAGTGTTCCCCGTTTTTGGGAAAAAGTGTATGCCGGTGTGCAGGAGAAGATTGCTCAGGAAACAGGCTTGAAGAAAGCTATGATGCTGGATGCCATTAAGGTAGGTAAGATACATAACATAGATTATCTGCGTAAAGGTAAAACTCCGCCATTGATGAACCAACTGAAATATAAGTTCTACGAAAAGACAGTTTATGCTTTATTGAAAAAGACGATTGGTATTGAGAACGGTAATTTCTTCCCTACTGCGGGAGCTGCCGTGCCCGATGAAATCTGTGAATTTGTTCATTCGGTAGGCATCAATATGTTGGTTGGTTATGGTCTGACCGAATCGACGGCTACTGTCTCCTGTTTCCTCAACAAAGGTTATGAAATAGGTTCGGTAGGTACGATAATGCCCGATGTGGAAGTGAAAATCGGCGAGGAGAACGAAATACTTCTGCGTGGAAAGACTATCACGAAAGGTTATTATAAAAAAGCGGAAGCTACTGCTGCTGCTATTGATAAAGATGGCTGGTTCCATACCGGTGATGCCGGTTATATGAAAGACGGGCAGCTATATCTGACGGAGCGGATCAAGGACTTGTTTAAAACTTCCAACGGAAAATACATTAGTCCGCAAGCGTTGGAGACGAAACTGGCTATTGATCGTTACATTGATCAGATTGCCATTATTGCCGACCAGCGTAAATTTGTGTCTGCCCTTATTGTTCCGGTCTATGGCTTCGTGAAAGATTATGCCAAGGAAAAAGGGATTGAATATAAGGATATGGAAGAGCTGCTGCAGCATCCTAAGGTGATCGGTTTGTTCCGTGCTCGCATAGATACCTTGCAACAGCAGTTTGCACACTATGAGCAAGTGAAGCGCTTTACTCTTTTACCCGAACCTTTCAGCATGGAACGTGGTGAACTGACTAATACCTTGAAGTTGAAGCGCCCTGTAGTTGCAAAGAACTACAAGGAGTTGATAGATAAGATGTACGAAGAGTAAAAAAATACACTTCAACAACTAATATTTCCCCATAAAAGAAGTTTCTGTTTTGTACTTTTGCAAAGTTCTATTAATTGAGCTTTAAAGTATGAAACAGAAACTTTTTTATCTATTACCTATTTTAGTCTTGACCGGTTGTGGACAAGTATCTTACAAAAACACCTCATTGTCTCCTGAAGAACGTGCAGACCTGTTGGTGAAAGAACTGACACTGGAAGAAAAGGTACAACTTATGATGGATGGTTCCCGTCCCGTGGAACGATTGGATATAAAACCGTATAATTGGTGGAATGAGGCACTGCATGGGGTTGCTCGTGCAGGGTTAGCTACCGTTTTTCCTCAGCCTATAGGTATGGCTGCGTCATTTAGCCCCGAAACGGTATATGATGTATTCACTGCCGTGTCTGATGAGGCGCGTGCCAAGAATACTTATTATTCATCTAAAGACAGCCGTGAGCGTTATCAGGGATTAACTATGTGGACGCCTACGGTCAATATTTATCGTGACCCGCGTTGGGGGAGAGGTATCGAAACCTATGGCGAAGACCCTTATCTTACAAGCCGGATGGGAGTAATGGTAGTAAAAGGGTTGCAGGGCCCTGCAGACGGAGACTATGATAAGTTGCATGCTTGTGCCAAGCACTTTGCCGTACACTCCGGTCCCGAATGGAACCGCCATTCTTTTAATGCGGAGAATATCAAACCTCGCGATTTGTATGAAACATATTTGCCACCTTTCGAAGCCTTAGTGAAAGAAGGAGAAGTAAAAGAAGTGATGTGCGCTTACAACCGTTTTGAAGGTGAACCTTGTTGTGGCAGCAACCGCTTGTTAATGCAAATCTTACGCGATGAATGGGGGTTTGATGGTATAGTTGTGTCCGATTGTGGTGCCATTGCCGATTTTTATAATGACCGTGGACACCACACGCATCCGGATGCTGAGTCTGCTTCTGCCGCAGCTGTAGTGAGTGGTACTGATTTGGAATGTGGTTCCAGTTATAAAGCTTTGGTGGAAAGTGTAAAAAAAGGATTGATCTCTGAAGAAAAAGTAAATACTTCCGTGAAACGTTTGTTGAAAGCCCGTTTCGAGCTGGGAGAAATGGATGATTTGGAAAAAGTATCTTGGGCAAAAATACCTTTCTCTGTAGTCGCTTCTGCTGCCCATGATTCATTGGCATTGAAAATAGCCCGTAAGTCCATGACGTTACTGATGAATAAGGATAACTTTTTGCCGTTGAGGCGTGGAGGGCTGACAGTAGCTGTTATGGGCCCCAATGCCAATGATTCTGTCATGCAATGGGGAAATTACAATGGAATGCCGCCGCACACTGTAACTATTCTGGATGGAGTGCGGAATTTGCTCGGCGCTGATGATAAACTGATTTATGAACAAGGTTGCCCGTGGGTAGAAAGAACCTTGATTCATAGTGCATTCAGCCAATGTAAGTCGGTGGATGGCCCTGGTTTTACTGCCCGTTACTGGAATAATCTGACGCGTGAAGGTAGTCCTGTGACTACTACTCAGGTCACCACTCCTTTCCGTTTCTGCACTTCGGGTGCCACGGTTTTCGCTCCGGGAGTAAATCTGACGGACTTCTCTGCTACTTATAATAGTGTATTTACTCCTGTACAATCCGGAGAAATCGTACTTGAAGTATACTGTTACGGAAACGGGCGTCTTCGTGTAAATGGAGAAGAGGTGAAAAGTTTCTCTAATAAGCATGGTGCCCGTAAAACGACTCATGCCATGAAAGTACAGGCCGGTCAATCCTATGATATAGAACTCGATTTTGAATATCTTCGGAGTGATGCTCAGTTAAACTTCGATCTTGGCTTCAAGAGAGAGGTCGATATTCAGAAATCCGTCGAGCAAGTGAAGGAGGCAGATATCGTTATTTTTGCAAGTGGCATATCTCCCAGTCTTGAAGGAGAAGAAATGGGAGTCAACCTGCCTGGCTTTAAGAAAGGTGACCGTACGGATATTGAACTTCCGGCAGTTCAGCGTGAACTGATTGATGCTTTGTACCGTGCCGGCAAAAAGATTGTCCTGGTTAACTGCTCCGGATCTCCTATCGGATTGGAACCTGAAACTAAGAAATGTGAAGCCATTCTGCAGGCTTGGTATCCGGGACAACAAGGTGGAACAGCAGTTGCCGAAGTGCTGTTTGGCGATTATAATCCGGCGGGTAGATTACCGGTAACATTCTATCGAAATGTATCTCAGCTTCCTGATTTCGAAGATTATAATATGGTCGGAAGAACTTATAGATACATGCAGGATACCCCGTTGTTCCCATTCGGATATGGGCTGAGTTACACAACTTTCAGTTATGATAAAGTTGTTCTTGATAAGAGCGAGGTTACTGCCGGACAAACTTTGAAGTTAACTGTTCCGGTCACAAATGTGGGAAAACGCGACGGTGAAGAAGTCGTTCAGGTTTATCTCAAAAAGCAAGGTGATGCGGAAGGTCCTGTAAAAACACTACGTGCTTTCAAGCGTGTATTTATCCCAGCCGGACAGACTACTAACATAGAGTTCGATTTGAAAGATAAGAAACTGGAGTGGTGGGATGAACAAACCAATACAGTGAGAGTCTGTTCGGGAACTTATGATATTATGGTAGGTGGTAGTTCGGAGGATGAATCTTTGCGACGAACTTTAGTTACCATAAAATAGTAATAAAGAGTACTTCTTGAATATCAGATTACGCGGGTCACTTAAAGATCCGCGTAATTTGTATATCATCTGTTGGAAGTTATTTTCTCATGATCTGTGTGGAGTCACAATGAATGATATTCACATTCTCCACATCCTTCTCTATATTTACTACCGGCTGATTGATAATCGGCTTCTTTGAACGTACATCATTCAGGAATATGCCATTGCATTGTCTGAAGTCGAATGATGGTCCTTCGCCCACTGTAAAGCTGACATTGTTAAATCGTATGTCTGTTGCTGTTTCCGCTTTAAATCCTTGTTCGGCTACTATATTCATATTGGAAAAGGAGAGTTCTGATACAGGCATTTCTTCAATTCCTTTTATATATCCTATTCGTTTTATATCATTTCCTGTGACATTACTCAAATGAATATTGCGGAAGATAGGTGTACGTTCACTTACAGACTCCACTTTCGATAAACGGTCATAAAATAAGTCGAAGATAAAGGCATCTCCCTGGATATTCTTCATTACAATATTATCTACCCGGATATCTTCTACTACACCACCGCGCCCACGGGATGCTTTTAACCGGATACCGGCATTAGTCCCGTCGAATACACAATTGGATATTGCCACTCTTTTTACTCCACCTGACATTTCACTACCGATGACTACTCCACCATGCCCGGAAAGCATAATGCAGTTGGTGATTGTAATGTTCTCACAGGCTTTTCCATATTTACGTCCATCAGCATCACGTCCGGATTTGATAGTGATACAATCGTCCCCAACGCTGATAAAGCAATCGGAGATGCGTACATTCCGGCAGGAACTTGGATTGATGCCATCCGTATTGGGACCTTTGGGATTGCTTGACGGATTATTGATAGTAACCCCGTGTATTGTAACGTTATCACAAAATGCCGGATTGATAGTCCAGAAAGGAGAGTTTATGATCTTTACATTCTCGATAAGGATGTTGGTACATTCGTAGAACTGGATAAAAGGCGGGCGGAACATTCGGCGTTCCAATGAGGGTTTGTAATAGTCAGATATTTCCAGATTTTTATTAGCGTCCACCCACATCTGCTGCAGTTTATCCAAGGCGGGGAGTTTGCCGCCGTTTTCTTTTATCACTTTCCGGGTATCAAATTCCCACAGCCACCACTTTAATCCGTTTCCATCCAGTGTACCGCGTCCGGAAATGGTTACGTTATCTGCTGAGTGTGCATAAATCAGTGGTGATAAACTTTTCATCACAGTACCTTCCCAACGTAAGGTGACGAAGGGCAGATAATCCTCAAACTTGTCGGAGAAACGCAAAACTGCACCCGATTCCAAGTACAACGTTATGTTACTTTTCATGTGAATGGTAGCAGTAAGGTAAGTTCCGGCAGGGAAATAAATAGTTCCGCCACCTTCCGAAGCTGCTTTTTCAATGGTTCGGTTGATCAGTTCCGTACAGGACTTGATACCTTTGGCATCTGCTCCCAACTGTTTCATGTCGAATGTGCGGGACATGGCTACCACAGCCATCATTATTCCCACAATAAAAATAGATAAACGTTTCATGGGTTGTCTTATGTTCTTTGATATGTGATAAAATATGAATACGTGGACAAAAGTACGGAATCATACAACGGTGAAGGGGGATTTTTTGTGTAATAAGGAGTATTTATAGATTGAAGTCAAGGAAAATTGCTAACAAAAAAAGGGTTGTACATTATGTACAACCCTTTTGGCTTTTATTTGTCGGAAATTTTAGTATCCGAAGATATCTTCCTGCTTCAGTTCAATCACCGGACCTACCTTCTTCAGACTTTCCATATCCAATTCTTTCTTGTCACCAAGAATACAATAAGTATATGTACGTCCCTTGATCCACTTGTTCTGGTAGTCGATAACATCCTGCAACGTCATGTTCTGCACATCATTGTACAGTTTGATGCGGCTATCCACATTCTGTCCCAAGTATTGAGCACTGATGTAATCCCAGATGACATCCATCTTGATGGTACGGTCAGTACGCATGCGGGCAATCATACCATCTTTAGCAAGTTTGAAAGCAGCTTCTGATTCAGGCATGTTGTTGATGATATCATTGAATGTATTGATTGCATCTATCATCTTATCGTTCTGCGTAGCAATCTGCGTACGGAGAGTGTAGGGATCAGTCAGGTAAGACGGTTTCAGCATACCGGCCCATGCTGAGTAAGCCAGACCGCGGCTTTCGCGCATTTCCTGGAATACGATAGAATTCATACCACCACCAAAGTATTCGTTATACAATTGACGGCCTGATTCTGCAGCAGGATCAAATTTCTCTCCCTTATTGGAGACTTGTGACATGTAAATTTGCTTAGCTTCATACGGAGCAATGAAAATCTTCGTTTCCGGTGTGAGCAACGGTTCGAAGTTATTTCCTTCCGGAATTTCGTTCAATGTTTCCGGAGCCTGATGTTCTTTATTGATGATGGCAAGTAATTCATCCTGATTATTGGGGCCATAATAAAGAATACGGTGTTTGAAGCTGTTCAACTGCTTGATACGGTCTACAAGTTGCTGTGGATCCATAGAAGTCAGTTCAGCTTCGGTCAATATGTTGGTTGACGGAGACTTCGGACCATAAGTGGCATAAGTCACCAAGCGTGAGAAATTTTGCATCTGATTCAGCTTGGCATCCTTGCGTGATTTCAGGATATCATTGGCCATATTGGTGTAAGCTTCCGGATTAACTTTGGCATTTGCCATCAGTTTTTCGAAGAGAGCCATGGCAGCAGGCATGTTCTCGCTGAGGCCGGAGAGCACTACATAAGTACGTTTTGCACCCGGAGATACGAAGAATGAACAAGCAAGGCGGTAGAATTCGCTTTTTACTTCTTCCGGAGTCATGTCGGCTGTGCCGAGGTATTCCAGATATTGAGCAGCAGTACCCAATGCCTTGTCATTGTTGTTACCCATATCAAAAAGGTAAATCAACTGGAAGATGTCATTCGTTGTATTTTGTTTGTAGAGTACAGGAATATCCGATTTAGCCTTCAACTGGGTGAGGTCTTTGGAATAATCCAGGAATACCGGTTCAATAGGAGTTACTACGCTTGCCTGAATTTCTTTCAGGAAAGTGCTGACTGTATCGCGGTTCATCACGATAGGAGTGATTTCAGGCTTCGACATCTTCTTCTCATTCGGGTCTTTGCCTTGCTTCTTGTAGATAACGGCATAGTTATCATCTTTCAAGTATTTGTTGGCAAAAGCTACGATGTCATCTTTTGTCAGTTTAGACATGCGGTCGAGAGCAGTCACTTCATCCGCCCAGTCGCTACCGTTTACGAATGATTCAACGAACATATCTGCACGTGCATCATTGTTTTCTAACTGTTGCATCTGATACAGCTTGAAGTTGTTGATGTTGGCTTCCAGCATCTTTTCGTCAAAGTCACCCTCGCGGAGTTTCTTCAATTCGCCCAATAAGAGGTCTTTGACTTCGTCCAATGTCTGCCCTTGTTTGGGGCGTCCCTGCATCATGAATGCACTGTAGTCGCTCATAGTCATCGGATAACAATAAGCGCTCAGGGTCTTTTGCTGTTGTGTCAGATCCAGGTCTATCAAACCGGCCTGTCCGTTATAAAGTATTTGGGAAACCACTTGTAAGGTTTCTACGTCTTTGTCTGCTGCTCCGGGAAAACGCCATGCCAAGGCAACGCTTTCAGCATCCGGACCTAAAATTTCACGTACAACAGGTGCTGTTATTGGAGTTTCCTTCGGCAGATCCAGTTTCGGCAGATCAGGATTCGGTTTCAAACCACCGAAATACTTATCAATGGTTGCAATCATCTGATCGGGATCGAAATCACCTGAAAGACAGATAGCCATGTTGTTGGGCACATACCATTTCTTATAATATTCCTTGATATTGGTGATAGAAGGATTCTTCAGGTCTTCTTGTGTACCAAGTACGGTCTGTGTGCCGTAAGGATGGTGTGGGAAAAGAGAAGAAAGTACAGCCTCGTATACCTTACGCGGGTCGCGGGTCAGTGACATGTTCTTTTCCTCATAAACCGTTTCCAGTTCAGTGTGGAAACCACGGATTACGCAATTTTCAAAACGTTCTGCCTGGATTTTGGCCCAGTTGTCAATCTGGTTGCTGGGGATATCTTCTGTATAGCAAGTTACGTCGAAGCTGGTATAGGCATTCGTTCCGTTGGCACCGATGGCAGCCATCAGCTTGTCGTATTCGTTAGGAATGGCATACTTGGAAGCTTCGTAAGAGATACTGTCTATTTTTGCATAAATAGCTTTACGCTCAAGACTGTCGGTAGTCTTACGATAGATTTCAAACTGTGCTTCGATCTGGTCGAGCAAAGGTTTCTCAATCTCGTAGTTTTGGGTACCGAAGTTTGTGGTACCTTTGAACATCAGGTGCTCAAAGTAGTGAGCTAACCCGGTTGTTTCTGCAGGGTCGTTCTTTCCACCTACACGTACGGCAATGTACGTCTGTATGCGCGGTGTTTCCTTGTTGACGGTCATGTAAACTTTCAGACCATTATCCAGAGTGTAGATACGCGCTTTCAGCGGATCATTAGGAACTGTTTCATAACTGTACTTTGAAGTACAACTTCCTAAACTTATCGCTACCAGTAGGATAAGCATTAAACCAATTTGTCGGAATAGTTTGTTCATAAGCTGACTTATTAGATTGATAACTGCAAAAATATGCGTTTTTTTCATACCTTTGCACGCAAAAAGTAAATATTTTAACTAGAAGGTTTATTTTCATAGATTATGATTACCATAGAACAACTGAAAGACGTAAAGGAGCGCACCGAAGCACTCTATCGCTATTTGGATATAGAAGGAAAGAAAATCCAGGTAGAAGAAGAACAGTTGCGTACCCAGGCTCCCGGTTTTTGGGATGACCAGAAGGCTGCCGAAGCGCAGATGAAAAAGGTGAAAGGTTTGCAACAATGGATAGCCGGTTATAATGAAATAAAGACATTATCGGAAGAGTTGCAACTGGCTTTCGACTTCTACAAAGACGAACTTGTTACGGAGGAAGAAATAGACGAGGCTTATGCCAAGGCTTCCACTGCTATTGATGAGCTTGAATTGAAAAATATGCTTCGTGATGAAGCCGACCAGATGGACTGTGTGTTGAAAATCAACTCCGGTGCAGGTGGTACGGAAAGCCAGGACTGGGCAAGCATGCTGATGCGTATGTATCTGCGTTACGCTGAAACCAATGGTTATAAAGCTGTGATATCCAACTTGCAGGAAGGTGATGAAGCCGGTATTAAAACTTGTACCATCGAAATTTCGGGTGATTATGCTTATGGATACCTGAAAGGAGAAAACGGTGTGCATCGTCTGGTACGTGTATCTCCTTACAATGCGCAAGGTAAGCGTATGACCTCTTTCGCTTCGGTCTTCGTCACTCCGCTGGTAGATGATACTATCGAGGTGAACATTAATGTTGCCAATATTTCTTGGGATACTTTCCGTTCCAGTGGTGCCGGCGGTCAGAATGTGAACAAGGTGGAGTCTGGTGTTCGTCTGCGCTATCAATTCAAAGACCCGTATACGGGCGAGGAAGAAGAAATCCTGATTGAAAATACGGAAACCCGCGACCAGCCCAAGAACCGTGAAAATGCAATGCGTCAGCTGCGTTCTATCCTGTATGATAAAGAACTTCAGCACCGCATGGCTGAACAGGCTAAGGTGGAAGCCGGTAAGAAGAAAATCGAATGGGGCTCTCAGATACGAAGCTACGTATTCGACGACCGTCGTGTAAAAGACCACCGTACTAACTTCCAGACTTCGGATGTCAATGGAGTGATGGATGGCAAGATAGACGGTTTCATCAAGGCGTATCTGATGGAGTTTGCAGGACAAGGAGAATAAATCAAAACTCTGCTATACAGTAAATGGGTATCACCTGATGAAGGAAAGGTGATACCCATTCTTTTTTTAAGTGAATCATATTTGATAGGTAGGGAGAAGATATTAAGTTGATATGAATAAATTTTCTCTTTTATTTTGGAAACTTCCCGAATTTCATGTTACTTTGTTATCAGTTGAACTTTAATACTAAAAGCACATTATGGGAAAGAATAAGAAAAAGGTTATGCATAGCCGTAAAGAAGAAGAACAAGCTAAGAAAGTGTTGTTGATTATTGGTGTATCTGCATTGATATTGGTGCTGGTAATGCTGATAGGATACTCTTTCTTGGGGAAATAAGAAATAGATGTCACAAGAAATAGAACGGAAATTCCTCGTGACGGGGGATTATAAATCGAGGGCGTATGAACAAAGCCGTATTGTGCAAGGTTATATCAGTAGCGCAAGGGGCCGAACCGTACGGGTACGTATCCGTAGCGGAAAGGGATACCTTACGATAAAAGGTGCTTCCGATGCCTCAGGCCTCAGCCGTTATGAGTGGGAAAAAGAAATTCCACTGAATGAAGCGGAGGAGCTGATGAAGCTCTGTGAACCGGGAGTTATAGATAAGACCCGTTATCTGGTACGGAGCGGGCGGCATACGTTTGAGGTGGATGAGTTCTACGGTGAGAACGAAGGACTGGTAGTTGCTGAAGTAGAATTGGCTTCGGAAGACGAGGCTTTCGAGAAACCAGACTTCATAGGTGAGGAGGTGACGGGTGATATTCGTTACTATAACTCACAATTGAGGAAGTGTCCCTATACGACCTGGTGAAGTGTAACAGCCTGTCGACAGGAAGTTAATACCTTGTCCGCAAGAAGTTAAGTTCTTGTCAACAGAAAGTTAACTCTTTGCAACCGGCTGCTAATTAGATATATTTAGAGCAGGAAATGGAGAAACTTTATGAATATCTGCCGAGAGAATTGGTAACTTTTGTACTGGTAACCTTATTCTCTTTATTGATAGGTCTTTCACAGCGGAAAATCAGTTTGAAGCGTGAAGGTGAAACGACCTTGTTCGGTACGGACCGTACGTTCACTTTTATAGGTATTCTGGGTTATTTGCTTTATATTCTCGATCCGGTGGAATATCGCTTGTTTATGGGTGGGGGAGCGATATTAGGTCTGCTGCTCGGGCTGAATTATTACGTCAAGCAATCTCAATTCCATGTATTCGGAGTTACTACCATTATTATTGCACTGATCACTTATTGTATTGCTCCCATTGTGGACACGCAACCTTCTTGGTTTTATGTGATGGTGGTGGTGACGGTATTGCTTTTTACAGAATTGAAGCATACCTTTACGGAACTTGCGCAGCGTATGAAGAATGACGAAATGATCACTTTAGCCAAGTTCCTTGCCATCAGTGGTATTATCTTACCCATGTTGCCCAACGAAAATCTGATACCGGATATAAATCTCACTCCTTATACCGTCTGGCTGGCTACGGTGGTGGTATCCGGCATCTCTTATTTGTCTTACTTGCTGAGGCGGTATGTTTTCCATGAATCCGGTATTTTGGTATCCGGTATCATCGGTGGTTTATATAGTAGCACGGCAACCATTTCCGTGCTGGCACGCAAGAGCCGTAAGGCGCCTGCGCAGGAAGCGCCGGAATATGCAGCAGCCATGTTGTTGGCTGTAAGTATGATGTTTCTCCGTTTCCTTATATTAATAGGTATATTCAGTAAGGAAATTCTTGCCGCTATCTATCCATATTTGCTGATTATGTCTTTAGTGACAGCCGGAGTAGCCTGGTATCTGCATCGGAAACGTAAACAAGTTCCGTCAACAGATGAAGAGGCTGAAGAAGAAGATAGCAGCAACCCGTTGGAATTTAAGGTTGCACTTATTTTTGCCGTTCTGTTTGTGATATTCACTATTGTGACGCATTACACTTTACTTTATACGGGTACTGGTGGATTGAATGTGCTATCGTTTATTGCCGGGCTGAGTGATATTACTCCGTTTATTTTGAATTTATTGCAAGGTTCGGGAGTTGCTGTTATGGTGGTGACGGCTTGCTGTATGCAGGCTATTGTGAGCAATATTGCCGTAAATATGTGCTATGCGTTGTTTTTTGCAGGTGGGAAGAGTCCGTTGCGCCGGTGGGTATTGCGTGGGTTTGGTGGTGTGATTGCAATCAATGTCTGTTTGCTTCTTTTCTTCTATTTGCTATAGATTTTATCAGGATACTTACAAGAATTCTCTATTATCCCCTCTTCTTTGTGCTTTTTTAACTCCGAAATTCTCGTAGATAAAGAAAAAGAGCCTATTTTTGCTGCATCCATGTGACAAAATGACTACATTATACGTCTAATACAAAAACAGTCAACTAAATATTCATCAAACAAACAAAAACAGAAATGAAAATTAAATGCTCTTTGCTGCTCATTATGTTGGTGGTATCCTCATTAGTAGCGGCACAGAATGCGGCGCCTACGTTCCAGATTAAAGGAGTCTTGCTCGACTCGCTGACGCAGGAGGGAGAACCTTACGCCACAATCAAAATCGTAAAAAAAGAAGCTCCTGCGAATGCTTTGAAAATGCTGGTTACGGACATGAAAGGTAAGTTTCAGGAGAAAGTGCCTGGAACAGGTAATTTTGTGATGACGATTTCTTCCATTGGTAGAAACACGATTGTGAAAGATTTCACAGTGAAAGCCGGAGAGAAACTTGTTGATTTCGGAACATTGTACATTACGGATGCTTCCAATGAATTGGGACAAGTAGAAGTGGTAGCCCAAAAACCACTGGTGAAAGCCGATATCGATAAAATAGAATATAATGTGCAGGATGATCCTGACTCAAAATCCAATTCTGTATTGGAGATGCTTCGTAAAGTACCCTTGGTTACGGTAGACGGTGAAGACAACATCAAGGTGAACGGTAGTAGTAGCTTTAAGGTATATGTGAATGGTAAACCTAACAATATGATGAGTAACAATCCGACAGAAGTACTGAAAAGTATGCCTGCCAACTCTATTAAGCATATTGAGGTAATTACGAACCCTGGTCCTAAGTATGATGCCGAAGGTGTGGGTGGTATCCTGAATATCGTTACTGTAGGTAGCGGATTGGAAGGTTATACAGCTACATTCAGTGGAAATGTTAGTAACATGGGAGCCGGAGGCGGTTTGTTCGGTACTGTGAAGAGTGGTAAACTGACGGTGAGTGCACGCTACAATTATAATTATAATGACCGTCCACGTAGTTATTCCGGTGGAAATCGCCGTACGGTAGGTGATGTTACTGAAGGCTCTTCAGACCTGGACTACGACGGTAGCAGCAAGGGACATGGTAATTTCCAGTCAGGTAGCATGGAAGCCAGTTATGAAATTGATACCTTGCGTCTGGTTTCTATGTCATTCGGACTCTGGGGCGGTGGAAACAATAGTACCAGTATCAACAATACTCTGGCTACTGCACCCGGTACAAGTAATGAGCTATATCGCTATGTCTCAGACGGCAGGAGCAAGAGCTCATGGTATTCTATCGACGGTGGCGTTGACTATCAACGTATGTTCCATGTGAAAGACCGTATGTTTACCTTATCTTATAAGATTAATACCAGCCCGCAGACCTCGGATTCATACTCCACTTATAATGACATGCATGCCGCTACTGATTGGGAAGACTTCCTGAAGCGTTTGTATGACCTGAATAACGATGGTTCTCAGAATACTACGGAGCATACTTTTCAGGCTGACTATACAACGCCTATCGGCAAGATACATACACTGGAAGCCGGAGCTAAATATATTCTCCGTGACAATTCTTCGGAAGACGACCGTTATGAACGTCAAATAGGGACTACGGGAGACTATGTACTGGATGAAGAGCATAGCTCGCATTATAAACATCAGAACGACATTCTGGCTGCATATATGGGTTATGGGCTGAGGGTGAAGAAGATCTCCGGAAGACTGGGTGTGCGCTATGAACATACCAAGCAGGAAGTGAAATACTTGTTGGGCAGAGGTGATGACTTCAATAAGAACTTTGACGATGTGGTACCTTCTGCAAGTATCGGCTATAAGTTGACGGATATGTCTAACCTGCGTTTCGGCTATAATATGCGTATTTACCGTCCGGGTATCTGGTATCTGAATCCTTATCTGAATGATAGCAATCCTACTAATATCAGTCAGGGTAACTCTCACCTCGACAGTGAAAAGAGTCATTCATTCAATCTGAGTTACAGTAACTTTACTCAGAAGTTCAACATCAATCTTTCAGCACGTTACAGCTTTACTAACAATAGTATTGAACAAGTAACCGAGCAGGTGAAGGATACGGAAATCGAAGGTTTGCAGAATCCTACTGGTAAAGAGGTACTTTATTCTACTTACCAGAATATTGGTAAGAGTAGAAATGCCAGTCTGAGTGGTTATGTAAACTGGAATGCTACTTCCAATACTCGTATTTATGCTAACCTTTACGGAAACTATACTTATATGGAAGGTGCCAATGGACTGAAGAATGACGGTTGGAATCTGTTTGCCTATGGTGGTGCTCAGCAATCTTTGCCCCATGACTGGCGTATCAGTTTGAATATTTATGGTCAGACACCTTGGATCATGCT
>OGYL01000990.1_pt1 | contig 22703 bp, 17 predicted proteins | sample 1576541 | NCBI WGS metagenome assembly OGYL01 (sample SAMEA3541551, study PRJEB24748) | human gut metagenome | biome: human gut; feature: human-associated habitat; material: faeces | place: China | collected 2012 | reverse complement strand
TATCGTTGTCTACATCGGATGCGGAGAGCGTGGAAATGAGATGACAGATGTTCTGAACGAGTTCCCAGAGCTGAAGGATCCGAAGACCGGACATTCACTCATGCAGAGAACAGTCCTCATAGCCAACACATCGGATATGCCGGTTGCGGCCAGAGAGGCATCTATATATACGGGTATAACTATAGCTGAGTATTTCCGTGATATGGGTTACTCGGTGGCACTCATGGCGGATTCCACATCGCGTTGGGCTGAGGCACTCAGAGAGATGTCAGGACGTCTGCAGGAGATGCCTGGTGAGGAGGGTTACCCTGCTTACCTCGGTTCAAGACTTGCACAGTTCTACGAGAGAGCCGGAATGGTCAAGACTCTCGGCAGCGAGGGCAGAACCGGTGCACTGTCGGTTATCGGTGCGGTTTCTCCTCCGGGTGGTGATATTTCCGAGCCGGTTTCACAGGCAACACTTCGAATCGTCAAGGTATTCTGGGGACTGGATTCATCGCTTGCGTACAAGAGACATTTCCCTGCCATCAACTGGCTGACATCATACTCTCTGTATGTGGACAATATGGGCAAATGGTTCGAGGAAAATGTAAATGAAAAGTTCATGGTCGACAGACAGAAGATGATGACACTGCTTCAGGAGGAGGCAGAGCTTGATGAGATCGTTAAAATGGTAGGTATGGATGCCCTTTCAGCGGGAGACCGATTGAAGATGGAGGCGGCGAGATCCATCAGAGAGGATTTTCTTCACCAGAACTCATTCCATGATGTGGACACATACACACCGCTTCACAAGCAGTTTTTGATGATGGAGCTCATCATGGCATTTTATGAGGAGTCGGCGCAGGCTCTTGCCGGTGGAGCAAGCATAAGAAATATTCTGAACATGCCGATCAGAGAAAAGATCGGACGATTCAAATATGTGCTTCCTGAGAATGTGGATGAAGAGTACGAGAAGATATCCAGGGAGCTTGACAAGGAGCTTCAGGAAGCTATAGAGAAGGAGGACTAAGACTATGCCAAAGGAATATAGAACTATACAGGAAGTTGCGGGTCCTCTGATGCTGGTGCACGGAGTTGAGAATGTAGCTTATGATGAGCTGGGTGAGATTGAGCTGGCGGACGGCGAGATCAGACGATGCAAGGTCCTTGAGATAAATGGTGAGGATGCCCTGGTACAGCTCTTTGAGAACTCGACAGGTATCAATCTTTCAAACAGCAAGGTAAGATTCCTTGGAAGGAGTATGGAGCTCGGCGTATCAGAAGATATGCTTGGCCGTGTATTTGACGGACTTGGAAGACCTATAGATGGCGGCCCTGAGATACTTCCTGATGAGAGAAGAGATATCAATGGTCTGCCGATGAATCCGGCTGCCAGGAACTATCCGTCTGAGTTCATTCAGACAGGTATATCAGCCATAGACGGACTGAACACACTGGTAAGAGGACAGAAGCTGCCGATATTCTCGGCTTCAGGACTTCCGCACAGCCAGCTTGCAGCACAGATAGCAAGACAGGCGAAGGTGCGCGGAACAGATGAGCCATTTGCCGTTGTATTTGCGGCTATGGGTATCACATTTGAGGAGGCAAACTTCTTCACAGAGAGCTTCAAGGAGACTGGTGCCATAGACAGAACAGTCCTCTTCATCAACCTGGCAAATGATCCTGCGGTTGAGCGTATCGCCACACCTAGAATGGCACTTACCGCCGCTGAGTATCTTGCATTTGAGAAGAACATGCACGTTCTGGTAATCCTCACGGATATCACGAACTATGCGGATGCACTTCGTGAGGTATCAGCCGCAAGAAAAGAGGTTCCGGGACGCCGTGGTTATCCTGGATACATGTACACTGACCTGGCAACTCTGTACGAGAGAGCAGGAAGACAGAAGGGCAAGAATGGAAGTATAACAATGATACCGATCCTGACCATGCCTGAGGATGACAAGACTCATCCTATACCAGACCTCACGGGATATATCACAGAGGGACAGATCATTCTCTCAAGAGAGCTGTACAGAAAGGGAGTCACACCGCCTATCGATGTACTTCCATCATTGTCCAGACTTAAGGATAAGGGAACAGGTGAGGGCAAGACCAGAGGAGATCATGCCAGCACCATGAACCAGTTATTTGCTGCTTATTCAAGAGGAAAGGATGCCAAGGAGCTCATGACTATCCTGGGTGAGTCGGCACTTTCGGATATAGATATCATATATGCAAAGTTTGCAGAGGCATTTGAGAAGGAGTATGTATCCCAGGGGTACGGCACCGACAGAAGTATTGAGGAGACACTTGCCATAGGCTGGAAGCTTCTCTCCATTCTTCCTAGAGCCGAGCTGAAACGTATCGACGACAAGTGGCTTGACATGTATTACGGAAAGTAGTGGGTAGGCAATTTTGTGGGAAGATTGTGGAATATAGCATTCGACTGCATACCTGAGCAGGAGCGCTTTCGCTCGTTTCACCCTGCAGCGGTACTAGCGCTCGCATGCTCGCTGAGTACCGGCGGGCTCAAATGTCCTGCTCATGGTAATGCAGTGGATTGCTATATATTTAAAGCATTCGTGCAAAATTGTCATATACACGTTGTCTTTGTAATACATGTCAAGTAGCTTGAAAATATATTTGGAAGAAAGGAGAAGACAGATGGCTAATGTTGTGGTTAATCCAACCAGAATGGAGCTGACAAGGCTTAAGAAGAAGCTGGTCACGGCATCCAGAGGCCATAAGCTCCTGAAAGATAAAAGAGATGAGCTGATGAGGCAGTTCCTTGACATGGCAAGAGAGAATATGGAACTGAGAAAGAAGGTTGAGGCCGGCATCAAAGCTGCCAACACAGGCTTTGTAATAGCGAAGGCGGGTATGAATGAGCAGACATTGAGTACGGCGCTCATGGCTCCGAAGCAGGAGGTGCGGATCGCCCTTGGCGACAGGAATGTAATGAGTGTTGATATTCCTGTGTACGACTATAAGACGAAAAGCGCAAATTCAAATGACATCTATTCGTATGGATTTGCATTTACATCTGGAGAGCTGGACGATGCAGTGAAGTCCCTTTCGGATATACTTCCTGATATGCTGAGATTGGCGGAGGTGGAGAAGTCTTGCCAGATGCTCGCAGCGGAGATAGAGAAGACCAGAAGGCGTGTAAATGCTCTTGAGCATGTTATCATCCCGGAGACTCGGGAGGGAATAAAGTATATAAGCATGAAGCTTGATGAGAATGAGCGAAGCACCCAGGTCAGACTTATGAAGGTCAAGGACATGATGCTGGAGGAGGCTCATCACTACAAAGAGCATCAGTTCGAGCATGCGCAGTAGACAGAATGATATTTAAACTTATAGGACAAAAGTTTTGATAAAAACCGCCCACACCTCAGATAAATAAAGGGGTGTGGGCGGTTTGATCTTCTTGTGGACGGGAAATGAAAATAATCTGTATTTCCAGTTTGCGGGAAGCAAGACTGTTGCAAGAGTATCAAAGTATGAGATAAGCCAGATAGGCGACAAGGTTTCGTTCGTATTCATGCCACATAAGCTGCACTTCTTTGACAGCACAACCGAAAAAACAATCTAATCAAACAGAAGGAGGTCACAGTATGTATACATGCCAGAAGGCAGATGAATATATAGAAAAGAACAGAGTAGACAGAGCAGACAAGCCGGAGTTCCATCTTACAACTCCGGTGGGCTGGTTAAACGACCCTAATGGATTTTCCATATATAAAGGAAAGGTGCATTTGTTTTATCAGTTCCATCCATACAGCACGGAGTGGGGACCGATGCACTGGGGACACTCCAGTTCAAAGGATTTCATAAAGTGGGAAGAGCTTCCAACTGCGCTGGCGCCAGACTCGGAATTTGATTCATTTGGGTGCTTTTCAGGAACTGCTATAGAGAATGACGGGAAGCATGTATTGTTCTATACAGGAGTAGTTGAGGAAAAACTGGCTGATGGAACTAAGAATGTTATACAAAACCAGTGTATGGCTGTAGGCGATGGAATTAGTTATGAAAAAATATCCAGCAATCCTGTTGTTGATGGGAAGATCATGCCGGAGGAATGCAGCCGTGCTGATTTCAGAGATCCGAAGGTCTGGAAGGACGCGGACGGCAGGTACTATATGCTGGCTGGAAACCGGACATATGATGGAATCCCTCAGGTTGTACTGTTCTCTTCAGATGATATGTACAACTGGAAATTTGAATCAGTATTTGCAAAGGATGAAACAGGCAGATTTGGCGCAGTGTGGGAGTGCCCAGACTATTTTGAGATGGATGGACATAAGGTGCTTATAGTATCCCCACAGGACATGTCAGCAGATGGAGAGTTTCACAATGGAAATAACGTGGTATTCTTCACAGGCGATGTGGATGAAGAGAAACATATTTTCAAGTATGAAAAAGCGGTATCTGTGGACAGTGGATTTGATTTTTATGCACCACAGACTATAAGAACACCTGATGGACGAAGAGTGATGATTGGCTGGATGCAGTCTTGGGACAGCGTAAATACGCTGCCACGTGGACAGAAGTGGGCATGTATGATGGCAGTTCCAAGAGAACTAATGATCTCTGACGGCAAGCTGATTCAGACTCCGGTCAGAGAGCTTTGTGGATACAGGCAGAACAAGCTGGTAGTTAATGATACTTTGCGTGGTGAGAAGACATATGAAGGCATTAACGGCAGAGTTATCGATATGACAGTTGATATAAAGAAAGCTGAATGCGGACATTTTACAATGCACTTTGCAAAGAATGAGATTCATGAAACCAATGTCAGCTATACCCCGGGAGCACAAATGCTTGAGATAGACAGAACATTTGCGGGATGGATACGTGATACAAACTGTGTGCGCAAGGTCAAAATCAAGAATGGCAATGGACTTTCAAAAATGAGAATAGTGATGGATTGGAATTCCATAGAGATATTTGTAAATGATGGAGAACAAGTGCTGTCTACAGTTATATATACACCGCGCAATGCTCGGGCTATTGTATTTGAAACTGACGGATGTGTGGAACTTGAGGTGGAGAAATACGATCTGAACATATAGGTCATATGCTCAGATTGACACAGAGGGTGATCGAATACCAGCTTGCAAAGATTAGAAAAACATCTGATTTTGCAGACTGGTATTTTGTTTATTTATCCAGCAAATATGCTGACTACATGTAAATGCGCAATGTCATAAATTTAAGCGTATTGAAAAAAAGTTAAGCTCTGTTATTCAATGCAGTTATGTTATACTTATAGTGAAAACACTGTTGAAAAGTGTGGTAGTGCATAAGTGCGGGGGCCTAAAAACGACTACTGTACTTATTAGGACTAAAACATCAGTAAATGTTGGGAAAACAAAGGAGAAATTGCATGAAAGTTCATAATTATAAAATAAAAAATAACTTTGAGCAGGCAGAGGGTGCAACTTGTGAAACGTGCAGAAAAATAACATTGAACGGAATAGGTCTGCTTTCCGGAGCACAGCTTAAGTATATAGCGTTCATTTCAATGCTCATAGATCATACGAATAAGACATTGCTGTATCCGTATCTGGATGGTGGAATAATATCGGCTGTAAGTGATGTATTTGATGTCCTGGGGCGGATAGCTTTCCCGATATTCATATATATGTTGGTGGAAGGATATTTTCATACGAGAAACAAGTGGAAGTATCTTGGAATGCTGCTTATATTTGGCGTGATATCTGAGATCCCTTATGACATGTTCTCCAGTGGCGTATTCTTTGAATGGAATGCAAATAATATTATGTTTACATTGGCGATGGTGCTGGCAATGATATGGATCATTGATGTGCTGAGGAAAAAAATGGAGAAGCTTCCCAAGGCAGTATGGTTTATATCAACGATACCGATAGTTGCCATAGTGTGTCTTATATCGATGAATCTTGCGGTTGATTATGACTACCACGCCATACTTATAGGATATTTCCTGTATATATTTCATGAAAAGTCCGCAATTGCAATACCGTTCTGCTACCTGGCGATGTTCAAGGAACCGTGGGCATTGTTGGGGTTTGGACTGACTTTGACATACAATGGCAAGCGCGGCAGGCAGAATAAGCTGGTGAATTACCTGTTCTATCCAGTGCATATGCTGATACTCGGTATTATAAGGATGTGTCTTGGGCTGTGATAGATGAGAAGGAGCACGGAGGCATTATGGAAATTGACAAAGAGCTGATGACAAAGATATATGACCTCAGGCGCAGGCTTCACAGCATTCCTGAGGCTTCGATGCATGAGATGCAGACTAAGGCGGTGCTCATGGCGTTTCTCAGGGAGAATACTGACCTTGAGATCGTGGATAGAGGTGCTTGGTTTTATGCGGTGCTGAAATCTTCTTATGACAGAATAGGGGATGAAGAAAGATCGCCGATCGCGTTCAGGGCAGACATGGATGCAGTGTGTGGGCAGGATGGAAAGCCGGGACATTACTGCGGGCATGATGGACATAGCAGTATATTATGTGGGGCTGCGGCCTGGCTGTCCCGTGCAATGGAAAAATGCGGAAATACACACAGGGACGTCTATTTCATTTTCCAGCCCGGCGAGGAGATCGGTGCCGGGGCAAGGCTGTGCAGAGATCTTATAATTGAGAAGAATATAGGTGAGATTTATGGACTTCATAACATACCGGGATATCCGAGAAATCATGTGCTGACGATAGATGGAACATTTGCATGCGCATCAACGGGGCTTGAGATACATATGATAGGGACAGCCAGCCATGCGGCATATCCTGAGGCGGGAAAGAATCCGGGACCTGCGCTTGCCAGGCTGTTGCTGGAGATAGAGAAGCTTACGGAGGAGTACAACCGCAGCAGGGGATTTGTCAGGATGACGCTCATCGGAATGGATATTGGAAGTGCCAATTACGGTGTGGCTGCATCAGAAGGAACGCTGCGCATGACGGTGAGGGCTGAGAGAGAAAAGGTATTTGCCGGGTATGTGGATGAGATAAAGCAGATTGCACAAAATACTGCGGACGATGGGGGCTTCACCCTTGATATACAGGAGATAGAGCGGTTCCCGGCAACGGAAAATCATGCTGTGAATGTGGACAAACTTAGAAAATGTGCTGCTGACCAGAATATTGTGGTTACAGAACTTGCTGAGCCGATGAGGTGGTCGGAGGACTTCGGATACTATCTGCAGGAGACAAAGGGAGCATTCTTCGGCGTAGGCGATGGTGAGGATCATGCCCAGCTCCATACGGCGGGATTCGAGTTCCCGGATGAGATCATAGAGACAGCAGTTAAGATGTTTGTGGGGCTGGCATTGATGTAGTGCAGGTAGGAGATAATAAGTTATTTGATGTTCAAAAATGGGGTGAAGTCGTATGAAGATAAAATATGACAGGCGCGTAATGCGTATAATTCTGATTGCTGTGGTGGCGGTATCTGTCCCTACACTTGCAGGAATGATCTGTGGTGTGTTTTTTGATGATATTGTCAGTACATTTTGCGATGTTATGATGGTGACCAGCGTTATTACATTTTGCCCTATGGTTGGTTTGTGGCTTGCCTACCTGGACGCATGGCTGTACCTGAGAGAACTGATCAAGGCCGGATATGAGGTTCCAGATGACAGAAGGAAATATAATTGTGTGCTGGAAAATCTGCCGAGAGAACGAGAAGATTATTGCATCGTTGATGGAAGGGACAGGGATAGCGTGATATCAGCATGTATCACGGCTGCATGTGCACTTTGTTTTGCAGTGGTGGTCATAAAGTATTATGTAGGGTGGTGGCGCTGGCTCCCCGGAGTGTCGATTCCTGGAATATGCCTGTGTATTGTTGCTGTATTCTGGGTGGCTGGGGCAGTTGTATATTATAGACAGTCTGACAATAGAAGATATAGAGGAAGGCTTGAACCAGTCGATGACAGAAAGGTAAGAACCTATCTGTTTAAGAAGATAATGACTGTATTTTTGGCTGGCTTTGTATCCGTGATTTTTGATCTGGCTATGTTTTCTGCGGCTGGTTACATGGCCAAAGCGCAGGTGGAGGCGGATGTTGAGAAGGTGAGACATGAGGTCGCTGGTATCAGCGATGTATCTCGTGACGGTCAAGATGGAGCATACCAGCCAGGAGAGATAGACACGGACAAGCTGGGTATAGATTTTCGGATGAAAGACGGACATCTTGAATGGCAGTCAGAGCACGGGCAGATGAAGCTTACGTATGTATATACATGGAAATATGGGAAAACGGAAAGAAGGATTATCAGATGATACTGTGGGAACTTCCGAACTCAGGCATAAAAATACTCTTATTGAACAAAATAAATATAGAATGTGTTGCAGAATATTCTGAGGTTTTGCATAGCATGTCCTGAAGAGTGATGGATTATTGTGTGTGGAGGTTCGACATGACAAAAGCGGCAAAGATATATCTGGTGGTTCTCATATGGCTGTCAGCACTGGTGCAGCTGGCGGTACTTCTGATCTAGAATTTATTAGCTATTATCTGAATAGCGATTCGGATTTGATGGATTCAGTAAAATGTGACTGCCTCTTTAGTCATTCCGGCATTGTTCAGAATGAAATAACAGGTAACGACCTGTTTTGTTAAAGAATTAAATGAAAATATATATCATTACCAATGATTATATGTTAGAATAAATCGACTTTGTTTCAAATTGCAGGGATGCAGCCGCGAATATGCGGAATGTTTGGAGACAGGGTCGATTTTTCTGCATAAAATGCAGAATGATCTTCGTGGATTTTGGGAAAAATAGGAAGTCTGTTAGCTATTTTACCCTGGATACCGTGCCTTAAAATGTATCTCGACATGGAGAGGCAGGTGGATAGGGCTACTAACCGTGATCCATGCCATCACCCGGTATCATAAAGGGGTTTTTTCTTAACATGTTTTTGATTCCCCGACAGTATGAGGGCAAGATAAAGTTGTGCTCATGCGAGGAGAGCTATCAGATAGGCTTTTCGTTATTTGCTCCCCGGGCTGGTGAGATATACAGCAGTGATACATGGAGCGTGGATTTGTTGTCCGCTGACGGCGGGGCGGTCGCTCTTGTCGTCCATTTGGAATGGCAGATGACAAATGCGCTTTGTTGGGGCACTGTAAGTAAGTGACGGAGTATGTCACGATACTTAAGGAGGAAATAAATGGAAAAAAACAACAATAATTCCAACAATATCATTGAATTGAAAAACATTGTCAAGACCTATGACAATGGATTCACAGCAGTTGACGGCTTTAACCTCGAAGTGAAGAGAGGCGAGTTCGTCACGTTCTTAGGCCCTTCAGGCTGCGGAAAAACCACGACACTTAGAATGATAGCAGGATTCGAGATTCCTACTTCAGGAGAGATATTACTGGATGGACAGGATATCAGCAAGCTTCCACCAAATAAGAGACCTATCAACACGGTCTTTCAGAGGTATGCGCTGTTCCCACATCTGAATATCTTTGACAACATAGCATTTGGCCTCAAGCTCAAGAAGCTTCCTAAGGCAGAGATCGTGAAGAAGGTCAAGAAGGTCCTTGAGATGGTTGACCTTGAGGGCTTTGAGGACAGAAAAGTCGCCACGCTTTCGGGTGGACAGCAGCAGAGAATAGCTATAGCGAGAGCTCTTGTCAATGAGCCAGAGATACTTCTTCTGGATGAGCCTCTTGGCGCACTGGATCTCAAGATGAGAAAAGAGATGCAGATAGAGCTCAAGGGAATGCATGACAGGCTGGGAATCACTTTTATCTATGTAACACATGACCAGGAGGAAGCACTCACCATGTCAGACAAGATAGTTGTCATGAGCGAGGGTGAGATACAGCAGATAGGAACTCCTGAAGATATATATAATGAGCCAAAGAATGCATTTGTTGCGGATTTCATAGGCGAGAGTAACATCTTCAACGGAATTATGACGGGCAAGTTAAAGGTAAGATTCTGTGGTGCAGAATTTGTCTGTCTGGATGACGTGGAGATTGGAACAAAGGTGGACGCCGTAGTAAGACCCGAGGATGTGATGATCACTACACCTGAACAGGGCGCTGTAAAGGGAGTTGTGACATCTGTTGTGTTCAAGGGTGTACACTATGAGATCACCGTTGAGTCCGGAAGAAATGAGATAGTTATTCAGACCACAAAGTCCGCCAAGGTTGGAGACAAGGTTGGCCTCAATGTTGAACCTGATGGAATACACATCATGATATCGGAGACTGCAATCAACAAGATTGAGAGCTCAGTCAATAGAAATTATGCCCTCGGCGTATTTGACGGTAAGGTATCATGTGACCTCACGGAGATCGTTCCGGGTTCAGCCATGAAGGATGGCGTGCTGGTGGATGCAAATGGTGAGGCGATAGACCGTGAGAAGATCAAGGTAATAGTATCTATACTTCCAGAGGATATCGACATGAGTGATGACGAGGAAGCTGGTATACTCTGCGGACATATCATCAATCTTATATATAAGGGAGACCACTACAGCTATGTGGTGAGAACTGACAATGAGGAGGACTTTATCGTGGATGACGAGTACCTGTGGAACATGGAGGACAGAGTCAGCCTGATAATTCCAGAGGATAAGATGAAGTTTTCACTTAAAAGGTAGATGGAGGGATGAACATGAACGGCTTACGTTTTTCAAGAAAACAGCTGGGCATCCCATACGCATTATTTCTCATATGCTTTGTAGTTGCACCACTGTTTGTAATTATTTATTATGCCTTCACCAACGGCGAGGGCAGGTTTACATTTGACAATCTGACGGGATTCTTTACCAGCCCGAACACCATAGGTACTCTGGCATACAGCTTTTTGCTTGCCATAGCGACTACTTTGGTGTGTCTGCTGCTGGCATATCCGATCGCATATATACTTGCGAGAAGTGAGATGAAAAGGAAATCGGTAATTGTCATGATGTTCGTGCTCCCGATGTGGATCAACTTCACACTGAGGATCACAGCACTCAAGGAAGTGCTCACGGTTATAGAGGGCAATCTGGCATTCCACCCGTTTCTCAATTCGGTTATAGGAATGACATATGATTTCCTGCCATTTATGATACTTCCTATATACACAACCATATTGAAGCTTGATGGCAGTCTTATGGAGGCTGCTGTGGATCTTGGGGCAAATAGCTTCCAGACATTTGTCAAGGTCACACTTCCGCTCACCGTTCCGGGAATCGTCAGCGGAATAGTTATGGTATTTTTACCATCTATGACTAACTATGTTGTGCTTGACATGCTTTACAACAGCACATACATCATGGGTAGTCTGATAGGAAGCTACTTCTCAGCATACAACTGGAACGGCGGTTCCATGATAGCACTCGTCCTTCTTGTGATAATACTTGTATTCACACTTGTGACAAACAAGTACACGGATGACGACGGTGGAAGCAGAGGAGGTGCGTTGTTATAATGAAGAAATGGTCTAAGATTATATTTATATGCATTATGCTGCTTCTCATATATATGCCTATACTGATACTGGCTGTGTACAGCTTTACGACATCGGCAAATATCGGAAGCATTCACGGATGGTCGCTCCACAATTATGTGACTCTGTTCACCAAAGATGAGCTGAGGTCAATGATCGTTGGAACTGTTCTTCTGGCTGCCGGTTCAGCACTGATAGCAACCATTCTAGGAACACTCGGTGCTATAGGTGCTTTTTATTCAAAAAAATGGGCTTCAGCATCGATAAATGCCATGAATGAGGTGCCTGTTGTAAATGCAGATGTTGTGACAGGTTTCTCTATATGTATACTGCTCATAGTTGCATTCGGCATGAGCAAGGACAGCTATGTTCCGCTTGTCATCGGCCATGTGGTTTTGTCGGCACCTTTCGTATATCTGTCGGTAGTGCCAAAGCTCAAGCAGATGGACAGCAGTCTGTATGAGGCTGCGTTAGATCTGGGAGCTACACCTTTCCAGGGACTCACAAAGGTAGTGATACCTCAGATACTTCCGGGTATTATCTCGGGATTTGCGCTGGCTGTTACACTGTCACTGGATGATTACTTCATCGCGACATACACCAAGCCTGCGACATTTGACACCATAAGTACTTACGTTGTAAATGCGACAAAGGGTTCACAGACGGAAGTTAAGACAGCCCTGTGGGCGCTCTCAACAGTCATTTTTGCACTGGTTGTCATAATCGTTGTGGCTATGAATGTGGCCGGAAGAAAGAAGGAGGTGGAGCGATGATAAGACATATATGTTTTGGACGTTCGATTTCCAGAAAGCTGGCGGCAGCAGTCATGGCTGTTTCATTGCTTGCCGGACAGATGCTGCCGGTAATGGCAGCGGAGGATATAGGAGATGCTGCTTCTGTCAAGAGTGACGGCGCATCTGCTACTGAAAAAGAGGTCACTCTCAGGGTGTGCAGCTGGGAAGAGTACATTGACGAGGGTGGCTGGGATGAAGACGAAGCCCTGGAACTGGACAATGGAACAACTATATTTGGTGAGAATTCCATGGTGGAGGATTTCGAGAACTGGTATTACGAGAATTATGGTGTGAAGGTGAATGTTCAGTATTCGTGCTTCGGCACCAATGAGGATCTCTATAATATGCTGACTCTCGGCGATGTGTATGATCTTGTATGTCCTTCGGAGTACATGATCATGAAGCTTATGTCTGAGAACAAGCTTGAGCCTTTATCTGATGGCTTTTTCGATGAGAACAACGACAAGAATTATTATATAAATGGTGTGTCGCCATATATTCGAGATACATTTGAGACTCATGAGATAAATGGTGAGACCTGGAGCAAATATGCGGCTGGCTTCATGTTTGGAATTACGGGAATTCTGTACAATCCGGAGAAGATGACTGCTGACGAGGCGGGAACATGGACAGTCCTCAACAACCCTAAGTTTGCAAAACAGATCACCATAAAAGACAATGTCAGAGATTCCTACTTTGCCGCAGTCGGAGCACTGCAGAGAGACAAGCTGATGGACACTGAATTCAGGGCTCAGGATGATTACTCAGAGCAGCTCAAGGATATCATGAACGATGTCAGTCCTGAGACTATAGCAAAGTCACAGGATCTTCTTCAGGACATAAAGGATAATGTGTATTCATTTGAGACTGACAGCGGTAAGGCAGACATGATAACAGGAAAGGTTGTCGCGAATTACCAGTGGTCAGGAGATGCAGTTTATGCCATGGATCAGGCTGAGGAGGATGGTGTGAAGCTTGACTTTGCGGTCCCTGAGGAGTGCACAAATCTGTACTTTGACGGATGGGTCATGCTGAAAAATGGAATAGACGGTGACGCTGACAGAAAGCAGGCGGCCGAGGCGTTTATCAACTTTGTGTCAAGACCTGACAATGCAGTCCGCAACATGTATTACATTGGTTATACCTCAGTCATAGCAGGTGGGGATGACGATACGGTATATTCTTATCTGGATTACACTTATGGTGCAGAAGATGACGAGGAGGATGTTGTTGATTATCCACTTGGATATTTCTTCACAGGGGACAACTCAGATCCTGACTACGTTCTCAGAGCTCCTGCGGAACAGGTCAACAGACAGCTTGGGGCTCAGTATCCGTCACAGGACGCCATAGAGAGAAGTGCGGTCATGGAGTATTTCGATGAGGATGCCACCAAGGATATCAACCAGATGTGGATCAACATCAGATGCTACAATATCAAAGATGTGCCGATATGGGCATGGTTTATTGTGGCAGCGGTGATCGGTGCACTGGCCGGAGTGATCGTATATCATAAAAGGTCAAAGAAATTTTATCTTGGAAAATAGAATAATATAAAATAAGCGGCTGCCTTGATGGTGTGTGGTTTTCGGTAAGAAAGGCCATATGCCATCGAGGCAGCCGTTTTAGTTTATGTGAGCGGCGAGGGAAAGGTTGTGTTGTTTCTGTGGTATTACAGCATCGAATAACCATAGCTGTTGACAATGGCTTCTATCTTCTTGCCGGCCTTACACATAGGGCACTCGTCAACGGAATAAGAAGCATAGTCGTCGATATCCTTCTTGCTGAACAGAGAGTGAACCTCGTGGCCTGCAACCTCGTCTGTAGCTGAGAAGATAGCTGATATTCCTGAGATGCTTCCACCGTAGTATTCAATACATTCGATGCTCTGCTTGATTGTCTTGCCGGTGGTTGCCGATGCAAGGAGAAGGAGAACGTTCTTGTTCTTGATCATTGGCTGAAGGTTGTCACGGAATATGAGCTGGCCTGAAGAATGAACCTCAGGTGTCATGATGTATATGGTCTGGTGCTGGTTCATGGACACGATACCGTTCTCTGTGAGGGCATTTGCAAGGTAAGCACCGATAACCTCTGTTCCGTCCATGCAGACGATGGTGTCAACGATCGTTGTTGCAACATACTCTGTAGCCATGGATTTGGCAGCAGCGAGAGCCATCTTTCTTCTGCTTTTGATGGTTGTCATATCGATGTATCTGTTGATGTGGGAATGGTTAGTTGCAAAATGTCCGTCAACTACTTTGATGTCCAGTGCATTGTTATAAGACGATGTGATCTTGGTTGTCATGTTTTCCATAGTTTAAATTCTCCTTTTCTATTATTATGTTGTCTGTAAATAAAACAGTAATTTCCTAGACTATTTCCAGCACGGTGTTGACCAGCAGGTCATCCTGTTTTGGATTCATAAAACAGAATCTTATGTATTTGTTGTCAAGTCCGCCTATATCAGCACAGCTTCGTATATAAAGACCCTTTGGCATGCAGTAATCCACCACATCACCCGCGGAAATAGCATCCCTCAGGATACGGATCAGTATGAAGTTGGCGGTCGGTTTGTACAGCTTGATCGACTTGTGGGTGGACAGTGCCGAGTACACAAGGTTGCGCTCGGTTCTGATGAGCTCTCTTGATTCGGCAATGTATTTTCCGTCGGTGAACATGGCGACTCCGGCGGCCTCCACAAGCTTGCCTATCGCAAATGGCAGTCCGGTGATCTCAAGTGTTTTCTTGAGAACAGGATTCGATGTGATCATATATGCCAGCCTGAGTCCGGGAACTGCAAAAAATTTCGTTGTGTTTCGCAGCACGATAACATTCTCGTATTCCGATGTGAGAGGAATGGCAGAATTACTCTCCAGATCATCAACAAAATCCATGTATTCCTCGTCAACGACCATGGTTATGTTATTACCATCGCATATCTTGGCTATAAATTCCAAAGACTCTGCATCGATTATCTGTGATGTTGTACCATTAGGATTCGATATAAATATAATATCGATGTCCTCTGACAACTTCGATATAAAATCTGCGATGTCGAGGGTGAAATCCTCCTCCTCAGGTGTGGAGTAGTAGATTATCTCACAGCCGTTCATAGAGAGTAGCTTTTCGTAATTCTGTGCTCCAGGTGTTATCAGGATAGCTTTCTTAGGCGAGGTAAATTCGCACAGTATCTTGACAAATTCATAGGAGCTACCGCCGACGATTATGTCGTCTGTCTTTGCTCCGGAGTATGCAGATATGGCCTCCTTTAATTTCTTTGTGTTGTGATCAGGGTATACTGATAACTGACTCATGTTGTCCGCAATAGCTTTAGTAACAGATTCGGGAACTCCCAGTGGATTCATGTTAAGATCTGCACGAACAGTTTCGACCTGACTGAGGAGATTCTCTGTTTTTAGATTGATAACCCCATTTTTCATAAAAAAACCCCTTTTTCAGTTGTTTTAAGTTATTTTTCTGTATATATTGTTTAAAAAGAGACAATATTTTGTTATAATCTGAATATATGTCTTTTTGTCAATTATACCGATTGGAAGCTTCAAATACAACCACTATGAGTGATTTTTGACAAAAAGACAATAGAAATAGATACAGGAGACCAGACGATGAAGGGAATAGTTGAACAGTATGCTCGTGGTGAGTTTAAGGTTGACAGACCAGCGGTAGCCATATCAGTCAGCAAGATAGAATTGAATATCGAGGCGGGAACTGTGTATGATGGAGAGTTTACAGTGGATTCTTCAAACAGTTGTGCAGTGAAACTGATGGTATACGACAGCCGCTATATACTGGATTTCAAGAGTCACACATTTGTGGGCAGGAAGAACAGAGTCAGCTATTCATTTGACGCCCGAGGAATCGAGCAAGGCAAATCCTTCAAGGGTCATATAAATATAATCACTGATGGGGGAGAGTTTATCATCCCTTATCATATAGCTATAGTCGCTCCATATATTCAGGTCGAGGGTAAGAAGCTCGAGGATCTGTTCCAGTTTGCAGCATATGCAGAGGAGAACTGGGAGGATGCCATAAGGATATTCGGAAGCGAGGATTTTGTGCGCACTTTTATAGGCAGGGATGAAAAGCTTCAGAGGGTGTATGACACACTGGGAATGTCACTGTCCATAGGACAGGCCATGGAGGAATTCCTTGTGTATACACACAAGAAGAGGGCACTCACACTGTCCGTGGCTCAGAACGATCTGCTGGTTGAGATGCCATCCGAATTGGTCAGGGCATCGGTTACGATCACCAAGAACACCTGGGGCTACACGAATACCAAGATAGCATCGGACTGCGATTTCCTCATACCTGAGACCAGCGTGCTGAAGTGGAACAGCTTCGATGGCAACACATTTGACCTCAGTTTCCTCATAGATCCGCAGAAGATCCATGATGGGGAGTCATCGGGTTACATTTATATATGGAACACGTATCAGAATATGAGAATACAGGTGAGCATCAGAAAGCCTGAGGTCATCAAGATGACTCCAAAGAGCAGGCAGACGAGATTCACCATCAAGAGGGCGGAGGAGGCTCTGATCCGTGCATATATTGACTTCAGAACGGACAAGATCGATCTGAAGAAGTACATAGCGGAGACCAGGGATGCCCTGAACACCCTTATAAAATACAGACCGGAGTATGGCATGTACAGGCTGGGACTGCTCCATATGCAGATCCTGGAGGGACACACGGAATTTGTCGAGCAGGAATTTCTGAGAATAGATGCGGATGCCAATTTCACAAGCATGGAGGACATGGAGAAGTGTTATCTCAGTTACCTGAAGTCGCTTCTGCGCAGGGAGAAGTTCATTATAGACAGAACTGCTGCCATGGTCAGAGAAAGGTTTGAGGCAAATGACAAGAACAGGCTGTTCTATTTCTGGATACTGTTATTTGTGGATGTGAATTATACAGAGGACAAATGGGTTCTCTACGAGGATATACAGAAGCTGTTTAACTCAGGTGTAAACAGTCCGGTAATATACTTTGAGATATGCGACATGTTCAACAAGCAGCCTCTCATGATGAAGAAGATCGCACCGCTTGAGATCGCAGCCCTCAGATGGGGCATGAGAAATGAATTTGTCTCAGAGGATGTCATCGTGGAGTTTGTCAAGACTGCTTCGAGACAGAAGGATTTTGACGAGCAGGCATTTAAGATGCTTGAGCAGATATACGATATGAGGCATGACAGGACGACTCTGGATGCCATTTGTGGAATACTGATCAAGAATAAGATGTACGATCCGTGTTATCACAGATATTACAGTGACGCATCGGACAAGGATCTCAAGTATGTTGGTCTGAATGAATGCTTTATCAGGAGCATGGACAAAAACCACTACGATGAGATACCGGAGGCTATACTCAGATATTTCAGTTACAAGAACGTTTTGACGGACGAGGAGCTGGCGTATATATATGCAAATGTCATCATGAACAAGGAGAACCAGAAGTCGGTGTACAGGGATTTTGTCCCTGCCATTGAGCGTTTCATGGAGAAGATGATACTTCAGGGAAATGTGAGCGATGACCTGACAGTCATATACGATGAATTCCTTGATCCTGATACGGTGAAACCGGAATTTGCCACAAAGCTCATCAACATAATATTCAAGAGAAAGTTCGTGTGTGATAATGAGAATATAACACACATACTGGTATCCCACAGTGAGCTTGGCGGAGAGGTCAAGGTTCCGGTGGTTAATGGTGAGGCATATGTAGAGATAATATCGCCGTCTGCCATAGTCACACTTCTGGATGACAACGGCGGCAGATATGTGAGCACCGTACAGTACAGAATGGAGAGAATCGTAGACGAGAGGAGCTATCTGGACATTTGTCACGAGTACAGTCCAAGGGATTACAGATACCTGTTGTTCCTCTACAACGATATAGATATATTTACACACAGGGATGCAAAGGAGATAAATCTTGCCAGAGATATCGCACTCTGCCCTGAGGTGAGCTACAGGGTGAGACAGGAAGCGCTTACCCATATGGTTGAGTATTATCATGAGAATTTCGATGCGGACATTCTCGGAAAATATTTGTCCAAGATAGATCTGGATTACGTGGATCCTTCATATGCTTCCAGGATAAATACATATTATATAGCTCTGGATATGTATGAGAATGCATTTGAGGGAATGTATAGATTTGGCTATGTGGATGTGGATATAGATGAGCTGATCAAGATAGCCGAGTTTGGAATCGATGACAAGAGATACGATGAGAGCAGGCTGCTCATATCCATATGCGTGTATATATACAGGAGAGGGTACGCCGGACAGAAGATACTGTCATATCTCATCAACAATTACAACGGATCACTCGAGGAGATGGCAAATCTCTTCAAGTCGGTCAATTCAAATTACAGAAATATTGATATGCTGTCTGAGAACATACTCGCACAGATGATGTTCGCGGACGGATATATAGAGTCCATATACGATATATTTGAGGTGTACTATCGCGGCCGCAGCCGAGGCATGGTGGTGAAAGCTTTCCTCAGATATTGCGCGCACCAGTATTTTATAAAGGATCAGAAGATCCCTTCATATATAATGGAGGATCTGTACAAGGAGATCGCCAAGGGCAATATAAAGGACGAGATATCCAGAATGAGCCTGCTGTATTATTTTAGCAACCGAAGTGGACGATACACTGAGGAGCAGCAGGAATGGATCAAGGCAAATGTAAAACAGTTTATAGAATACAGCAAGATACTTCCGTTCTTCAGAAAATTTGAGTCGATCGTAAAGCTGCCAGGGGATATGAGATTCAAGACATATGTCATATTCAAGGGTGAAAGCGGAAAGCAGGTATGGGTCAGCTACAGCTTTGGACAGGAGAGCAGCAGTATGGCAAACTACAAATCCGAGAGGATGAATGAGATAATTCCGGGAGTGTATGTTAAGGAAGTTGTCGTATTCCACGGAGAGTCGCTTGTCTACTCCATCGATGGAGTGGTTGGAACTTCAGTCGTGGTTGAGAGCGACATACTCAAAAATGAGACATTCCATAAGGATGGAAGCAGCAGCTTTGAACTTATCAATAGCATGCTGGTTAGCCAGGAGACAAGAAATGACCATGAGCTCATACAGGCAATGGACACATATCTGTACAACAGCCATTTCTTCGACGCCAATTTGATGTTGCTTTAATTTTTTGATTTTTCACAAGGAGGGGCATAATTTATGTCTGACACACAGTTATATCTGGGTCTGGATCTTGGCCCGGAATATACACAGCTTAGTTATTATAATGTTGACACGCGGGAGCCGGAATCGGTGTACCACAAGGAGGCGAGGGATACATATATGCTCCCTAACATCATGTTCTACAGCGCGTACAACAAAAAGTCGGATGACGGACAGAGTGAAGCTTACAAGTTCATAGATCTGGCTGGCTGGTGTGCAGGGGCGAAGGCTTCAGCCTGCAGGTTCGAGGAAAATGGAACGGTTGTGGATCAGGTGTATGAGCGTACCCTGAGAAATGAGAATATAGAAGTTGCGGGGCGTAATTATAAGGCGGGAGATCTTCTTGTGAAGATGATGATACTGCATATAAGACAGTTTACCGAGCAGTTTGAGAGTTTTGTGATAAAGAAACTGACAGTCACAGTGGCTGACACAGATCCGCGCATCATAGCTGCAGTCAGAGGACTTAAGTCGGCACTCCGTCTGACCCATGACCAGTTTAATATAGTGAGCCATCTTGACAGTGGCCTGTGCTATATATTTGCACAGCCTGAGCCGCTCAGGAATAACAGCGTGGGACTGTTTGATTTCGGCAGGAGCGGGCTGGATTTTTACAGGATAGATATGACAAGGAAATATCCTTTGATAGTGACCGTTGAGCATGTGAACTTCCATGACAGGATGAACATGAAAAGATTTGGAAAATACCATGAGGATATGGATGAGGCATTTGCGGATATAGTTAAGGAATGTATGTCACAGGTGTTTATTTCCTCTGTATTCCTCACGGGAATAGGATTTGCTGACAACTGGATGAAGCAGTCGGCGTCGGTCCTGTGTCAGGGCAGAAGGGTATTTGTTGGACAGAATATATATACAAAGGGTGCATGTTACAGATCGCTTGGCGGTGTGTACACGGAGGCACTCAGCAGATATTTTATAGATACGGAGCAGACGGTCAAGACAAATATCGGAATAAATCTCATGGATGAGAAGAAGACGTTCTGGCCGATAGCATACGGCGGGCTTGAGTGGTTCAACACCCGCGGAAGCATAGAGGTATTCCTCGACAACACAAGAAGGATACAGATCGTATACCAGGATATACTGACTGAGGAAGAATGGCGGGAGACTGTGGAGATATACGGGCTTCCGGCGAGACCAAAGAAGACGACAAAGCTGTCGATATCCGTGGAGTATTATGGTGCGGATAAGGGCGCGATAGTCATCCGTGATCTTGGATTTGGAAGTTTGTATCCTACCACAAATAAGATATACAGAAAAGAATTTGACATAGAAGCCATCAGGAGAAAGCATGCGGAGAAGCTTGAGGCAGCGCGAAGGGAAGAGGAGCTCAGGATACGCATGGGTGACACCGAGGAACTGAGAGGCGAAGATCCGGCGGTGGAGCATGGTAATGCAAAGACGGTGGAAGCCGAGCAGGAGGTACATGAAGAGCCTGTGGTATATTACGGAACAGCGTCACCTGTGGAGCCGGAGACTGTGGAAGAGCCGGATGATTTCGGAATGGAAGCAGATGATGTTGTGGAAGAGATTGACGACGATGCGGGGGATATGACGGGGGCTGAAGAGTTAGAAGATGATGCGGTCTCTGATCCTGAGAACATTTCAGATGAAATTGATGATGACGAAACGGAATCAGTGGATGCTGCATATGAGGTAGATGATGACGAAACGAAATCTGTGGATGCTGCATATGAGGTAGATGATGACGAATCAGAATCAGATGACATTACAGACGATGCAGATGACAGCGAGACTGAGATCGACGAGTCAGAGCCGGACGATGAAGAAACCATAGATGAAGAGGATCTGGATGACGAAGATTCCGATGAGTATGAGCAGAGTGCGTTCAGCATCCCGTCATACCTCAGAGGACAGCATTTTGATCCGGGAGAGTGATACACATATGAGTGGAATTATTATTTGTAAGACAAAGACAGCGGACAATCCGTACACATTCCTCAATACGAAGATAACCATATATTCATATGAGGAGCTGTGCTACTACATATTCAACAATATGGTGCTCATAGGTAAAGACGACCTTGCGGACAGACTCAGCAACTGGCTGAGAACGGCCATAGACATGGAGGATCTTGCGGACAAGATAGACGCGCTCAATGCCAAGAATGCGTATATCCAGGATATCATGGTGGAGATACTTACATTTGGTGAGTTCTACAGCAAGGATGAAGTGAAGGAATTCATGGACGAGTGCAAGAGGATCAGGACTCTCAAGCCGTATGAGCTGGACAAGAAGAGAGCTGACAGCTACATGATGTACAAGCATTACATCAAGGCTGACGCCATATACGATGACATCATAGAGTACAAGGAGTCACATGGTGAGTACGATGAGTTCCTTGGAAATATATATCACAACAAAGGCGTTGCGCTGGCGGGCAATCTTCAGCTTGAGGAGGCAAAGGATGCTTTCATCAGAGCATTTGCGCTGAATAAGAACAATGAGTCATTGATAGAATACTTCTGTGTAATGGCGGTGACGGTGGACACGGCGACACTCCAGAGGGAGATAAGAAAGCGCGGTATGCCGGCCGGATTCCTGGACGATCTGATGAACGAGATCGCTGATTCAAAGGAGGATGTACATGAGATGTCCATATACAACAAAGTCCAGAAGGCTGTGTACAACAGAATGCACGGCGACATAGAGGACTATGACAGGCGTATGAATTCCATCCTGAGTGCACTCAAGGATCAGTTTAGAAACCAGATAGGATGACTTTGTGCTTGACGTACAGCCAGCCTATGTTGTACTATCACAATGAATAAAGAAGATATATGCAAATGCTGTGACGAAGAGGAGTAGCATGTGGAGTCAGACAGAGAGAATGGTTCGTGGGCTGTGAGACCGTTCCTGACAGAGACTTGTGAAGGTAGCTTCTGAGCTGCATGGCTGAAAGATAATTAACAAGGATAAGCCATGCCGGGGCGTTCCCGTTATAGGATAAGATGAGATACAAAACAAGGTGGTAACGCGAATATTTACTCGCCCTTCTGACAGAATGTCCGGAGAGCGGGTTTTTTTGTGAAAAATTTTGTAAAAGTATATATCAACATGTAAGAGATCAGGAAGAATAGAAAGGAAGAATGAGATGAAAGAGTTAGAGAAGACATATGATCCTTCCCAGATAGAGGACAGACTCTACAGAAAGTGGGAGGAGAAGAAGTATTTCCACGCAGAGGTTGACAGGAGCAAGAA
>OGYL01000983.1_pt1 | contig 22783 bp, 19 predicted proteins | sample 1576541 | NCBI WGS metagenome assembly OGYL01 (sample SAMEA3541551, study PRJEB24748) | human gut metagenome | biome: human gut; feature: human-associated habitat; material: faeces | place: China | collected 2012 | reverse complement strand
TTAGGATACAAGATTCTCAATCTTGGCATAGGGGTTCGATTCCCCTATCCACTACTATTCTTCTATTATCAGAAAAGAAATAATATATCCCGATTTTTATTTTTGTCGATATGTAATATTATCTTATAAATGATTTATAAGAATATTGTCACGCATAAATTATATTTTTTGAAAGACTTATTTTTTACTTTCGTAATTTGACAGAAATCGGGTGGGGAGCGGTTTCTGTAAAATGTAGTTTTTATTCAGAATCATTCATTGTTGCGGGTCATGATACTATTTCACCTGCGAGGTTGGCAGTCTGTTTACTTGTCACGTTGCCAGGTGTGTCGTAGGTGAATGCTGCTTTTCCGTTTGTCTGGTGGGTTCACTGCCGTACGGCGGTCGACCACGTCATATGTTGAGTTTGTCGATGCCAGTCTCATAGTTGAAGTTGTTACAGCTTAATATATAATCAACTACTACTAAGTCTTTTTTTTATTACGACAAATAAGGATATACATGAACATAAATACATAATGAAAACAACTACTATAAATTCCCCTAGATAAGTTTCTTCAAAAACTTCATCTCTTTCTTTGTCATAAAAGAGTTTTATTTTTTGTGGATCAAACTGTATACATTTATTTCTGGCAATTTCTACATAATATGGCTTTCCATTGAACTCTATGAGTATGGATAATGAATTTCTTCTGCCTCGGTGAACTTCCAGTATCGAATAATTTTGTATTGGTTCCTCACTTTTGATTATGGTTTGTCTATGGTTGTATAAAAGCCAACTATAGACAGCCAATGCTAATGTGCCGATATTCATCAATATGACAAATATAACGTTCTTATTTGTAACATTTTTCATTTCCTTGTTTTTTTGAGTAAATCACGACATCTTTATTGGATGTCGTGATTTATTTTGTTATTTAACTTCCTTAGTAGTGCCTTTTGAAACAGTTTTCTTTGCAATTTCGTTTCCAACATCTAACCCCTTAATTATTGTTAGATGTTGCTTTGCAATATTAAGATCTTTCTGGAAACTGTTCTCCGGTGTGTTGGACTAAGCCATTGCTGATTCCATCGTGTCGTCGTCATAGGTTAAAGTCCATTTCATTCATGCCACAAATATAGCATAATTTTCTTTGAGTGCTTCCTGTCGTGCCGAATGTTTTCCGTCATGGTCCACCTATACTCATCCGCCTCGTTTCCTGCATATTGTTGCGTATCGGGCCTGAGTCGTAGGATGCGAAGTAACCGATCTTGGACGTGATACGCAGCCTGTATAGATGCGCCTGGTGCTGTTAGCTGATCACAATATTCACCGTCGTCAGAGGCCGGCAGCTGGTTATACTCGTCTCATTTCAGCTTGCGCCCATGTGCTTTTCTATCTGATAAACATAAAAAAGAGGCCGTTACAAACAGCCTCTTTAATTAATGGATGACCTTAAGTTTAACTTTCTAATACAACAGGCATCATGACTATACTAAATCTCGTCAATTACGTAAGCTTTTAGGCTGAACACTTATATTATTAATATAATATACATCAGGCAAGATTTTTGTTAAAGTAAGATGAACTTCATGCGAATCAAACAATTCTCTACCGTGTTTATCTGCAAGTTCCTGTATATCATATTTTCTGTCGAATTTGTCCCCTTCAAAGTAGAATACAACTCCATTGATTCTTCTTGTATAATATCCGTTTAAAGGCACGACATACGTATACTTTTCTTTTTTGAATTGGACTACAAAGCCGTATGAGTATATCGCAACCCAACAAAATAGATATAACGAAATTGCTATTTTTATACATATACCTATATTAATTTTCTTTTTTGCCGCATAAAAGGCTATCAGCCATAATACCGCTATACAGATTATACAAGCTAAACCTATTAAAAGGATAAGATAATAATCTATAACTAAAAAGAAATAGTGGAACCAGAATACTAGCAACATTAAAACGGTAATGACAGTGTAAAGCTTGTCACTTTCTTTCTTTATCTTTACTTTCATTGCATATAATACTTGATATAACTCCTGTTCTCAATTTAGATTTGGTTTCTTCTTTTACATAAGCTCCAGCCGTTTTCATTGATTCAGATCAGGCAACATCCACTTTATGTGTGTCACTATTTATCATAGCCCATTTTCCCGGCCTTAAGATTTTTTTAGTTTTGCTAACCTAATGTGAGTTCAACGAATTGTAAGTTCTTGCAAATTAGATGATTAGTGAAAATTGTTGTCTCTTTATGGTATTGAAAATCAAAGGAATACAAACAATAATCACTATGATTACTGAGAACAAAGTTATAGAATTATTTTGTATGGTGGATGGCTTTTGAAAGTTTTTTGATGTAATGATATTTAAAATATAGAATTAAACCTGTTATTAAAAGGACGCATCATAGTACCTCAACTATTTCAAGGGCTGAAATCATATTCATTATGATGCATTTCCATGACTCAGGCTACTGTTGTCTGAAGCATTTCTATGTGGAAAAGGTCTGTCGGTATATGTGCCATCTCTTTTCAAAAGTCGTTTGCTATAATCGATTTGTAAAACTGTAAAAAGAAGTGGCCATCCCATTGGTACTGTTCATTAAGAAGATGCTTTTAGGTAAATTTATAGGCATCAGCTTCGTCGACTCCACTCCTTTACGTGTATGCAGAAACCAGAGAATCCCTATCCATAAGACGTTCAAAGGAATAACACAGAGAGGTAAATGTTTCATGTGCTGATTCTTCGGATTCAAACTTCATTTGATATGCAATGAACGCGGAGAACTCTTGGATTTTATGATTACTCCCGGTGATGTGGATGACCGTAAACCTCTAGAATACAAAGTTTTTGTGGAATTCATCTACGGAAAGCTTGTCGGCGATAATGTATACATCGGCAGGAATCTTTTTGAGAGACTGTTCGTGGACGGCATACAACTTATAACCAAGTTGAAAAGCATTATGAGAGGAGCGTTGATGTCACTATCAGACAGGCTTCTTCTCATAAAACGTGCCATTACCGAATCCATCAATGACAAACTCAAGAATATTGCATAAGTGGAATATTATTCCCCTTCGTTCCGTGAATCATGACCTTCGTTTCAAGATATAGGAACGTTGTAGCAATTGTGTATAGTTAACTTAAACCTTTATACAAAAGCTTGTTTTATTTGTCAAAACGCGAACAAAATTTCTATATGTCTGTTTTTTTATTTTCCTTTGCACGCAAACAGAATGTAAGACAGTGAAAGATAATCAAGGAAATACGGTTCTTACGATAACCGGTTCTGATAGTACGAGTGGCTCCGGTGTACAAGCTGATATAAAGATTATATCGGCCTTAGGTGGTTACGCCATGTCTGTAATAACCTCTATTACAATGCAAAATACAATTGGAATACAGGAATTCTTTAATATTCCATCAGAGGTGATAGCCGGACAGATTGAGGCAATAGTTAACGATGTACAGCCGAAGGTGGTAAAGATTGGAATGATTCGTAGTGCTGCCGCAGTACGAAGCATAACAGAATCATTGAAAAAGTATCCGTCACAATATGTTATTTATGATCCTGTCATTATTTCGAGTTGTGGTGAAGTATTGATGTCTAATGATACGATAAATTGTATTAAGGAATGTCTCCTTCCTATATGTTCGCTTGTGACGATAAAGAAGTCTAGCGTGGAATATATAATCGGTCGAAAGCTTTATTCTGCATCAGATATGTATGATGCTGCATGTGAGATAATGAAATATGGATGTCAGTCAGTGTTGCTACAGCATGGGACATTTATGGCGGAGTCTTCTATGGATATTTTGGTGCAACATGGTGAGTCTTCATGTAAATATTTGTCAACCACAAACATATGCAATTCGTATGACAAGCATGGCGTTAGTAATAATATTTCGTCTGCAATAGCGACATTTTATTGCAAGGACAACGATTTACATGATGCAGTGATAAAAGCATATAATTATGTGAATCAGTCTTTTTTATCTCATGCAGACCTTGTGGGAAGAGCCAGCGAACTGTATAATGAGTTTGTGAATGATGTGGCAGAACATTTTACATCAAACAGGGATGTACGATTTTATGCAGATAGTTTGAATGTCAGTAGTCGTTATCTAGCTCAGGTTACAAAGCGGATTGCTGGCAAGACCCCGAAGATGATCATTGATGATTATTTGTGTCGTGAGGCAGAATTTTTGTTAGCATCGTCTGATAAGACAGTGCAAGAGATTGCTTATGAATTTGATTTCAGCTCCCAGGCTCACTTTTCGAAGTTTTTTAGGAAAATGACGGGAATATCTCCAAGTGAATACAGAAAAACAAAACAAACTATAAAGTTATGAATAAGGAAAGACAATTATTAAACAGAAACTTAGCACAGATGTTGAAGGGTGGGGTGATAATGGATGTGACAACCCCTGAACAGGCCAGAATTGCGGAGGAAGCCGGTGCATGTGCTGTAATGGCACTTGAACGTATACCGGCAGACATTCGTGCTGCTGGTGGCGTGTCTCGTATGAGTGATCCAAAACTCATAAAACAGATACAGAATGCCGTCTCTATACCAGTTATGGCAAAATGTCGTATCGGGCATATTGCCGAGGCACAGATTCTGCAGGCCTTGGAAATAGATTATATTGATGAGAGTGAGGTATTGTCGCCTGCTGATGATTTATATCATATTGATAAGAATATGTTCGACGTTCCGTTTGTGTGTGGTGCGAAGAATCTTGGTGAAGCTTTGCGCCGTATCTCGGAAGGAGCGACAATGATCCGGACAAAGGGAGAGCCGGGTACAGGAGATGTTGTACAAGCAGTAAGACATATGAGACTTATTCAGAAGGAAATCAGGACGCTTGTATCTATGCGTGAAGATGAACTATTTGAGGCGGCTAAACAATTTCAGGTGTCTTATGAGCTTGTTCGTTACGTTCACGATAACAGCAAATTGCCTGTCGTGAATTTTGCTGCAGGAGGAATTGCTACTCCGGCCGATGCCTCGTTGATGATGCAGCTTGGCGCAGAAGGTGTTTTTGTAGGTTCAGGAATATTTAAGAGTGGTAATCCCGTAAAACGTGCATCTGCGATAGTAAAAGCTGTAGCAAACTATGATGATCCTAAGATTCTTGCTGAACTTTCAGAAGATCTTGGTGAGGCGATGGTTGGTATTAATGAGGAGGAGATAAGTATGTTGATGGCAGAAAGGGGGAAATAAACGTATGAGAATTGCGGTATTGGCACTTCAGGGAGCTTTCATTGAACATGAACAGGTTTTGAATAAACTTGGTTGTGAAACTTTTGAAATAAGGAAACTGGCAGATTGGGAGAAGCCCAAAGATGGTTTCATAATTCCTGGCGGAGAAAGTACCACCCAGGCAAAACTTCTTAATGAACTCGGATTATTAGAGCCTATAAGAAGTGATATCCGTAGTGGATTACCTGTTTGGGGTACGTGTGCCGGTTTGATATTGCTTGCTGAGAGTGTCGAGAATGGCACTTCCTTTATAAGACTTTCAACAATGTCTATCGATGTCTGCCGTAATGCTTATGGACGACAGTTGGGCAGTTTTTGTACAAAAGAAAAGATGAAGTATATAGGTGATGATGTTCCCATGACATTCATTCGTGCTCCATATATAAATAATGTATATGGAAAAGCTATTGTGCTGGCTGAATGTGGAGGTCATATAGTGGCATCACAACAGGACAATCAACTTGTTACGTCTTTTCATCCGGAGCTGACCGATGATGTTCGTGTCCACAAATATTTTCTTAAGATGGTTCACGAATATGGTTTAAGGAAATAAAGGGGATATAAAAACAGACGGCTATCTCTTTTGATCGCTTTATCAATAGATAGCCGTCTGTTTTTATTCATCAGATAAAATATTTATTTTGTCTCAATCTCCTCCTTCATGTCTATATATTGTTTTTTGCTGTCATAGAATTCATACTGAAGAAATGCCAGTTTTTGGGATGATACCACATGAACACCCATGCCATATTTCAATTGCCATTTGCGTTTCAGTGAGAATAGCCCTTGGTTTATATAGGCTGCGACATAAGGATGTACATGCAGATAGAATGTTTTAACTCCGATTTTATTTATAAGACAATCGATTTTACGCTCTAATTGATCTGTAAATAATATGCTTGATTTTATTTTACCTTTTCCAAAGCATGTTGGACACGTTTCTTCTACGTTCACATCCATGGCAGGGCGAACTCTTTGACGTGTTATCTGCATCAGACCAAATTTACTTAATGGTAGAATATTGTGTTTGGCACGGTCTTTCTGCATATTCTTACACATTCTTTCATATAGAAGCTGTCTGTCCTCTGCAAGATTCATATCGATGAAATCAACTACAATAATTCCACCCATATCTCTCAATCTGAGTTGTCTTGCCAGCTCATCTGCAGCACCTAAATTTACGTCAAGAGCATTTGCTTCTTGTCCATTGTCAGAATGTGAGCGGTTTCCACTGTTTACATCTACTACGTGCAGTGCCTCAGTATGTTCTATGATAAGGTATGCGCCATGTTTGTAATTGACAGTCTTTCCAAAACTTGATTTAATCTGTTTGGTGATATTGAAGTTGTCAAAAATAGGTACTGTTCCTGTATAGAGTTTTACTATTTTTGCTTTTTCAGGTGCAATGAGCGAAACATAGTCTTTCACCTCATTGAATACAGCCTCATCATTAACGTAAATATTCTCGTATGTAGGATTGAATAGATCGCGTATAAGTGCGACGACTCTTCCTGTTTCCTCGTAAACAAGTTGTGGCCTTTTTTGTGTTTTTTGTATTTTGATTATAGCGTCTTCCCATCTTTTGGTCAGAATTTTTAATTCTGCATCAAGTTCGGCAACACGTTTCCCTTCTGCTACAGTGCGTACAATTACACCACAGTTCTTGGGTTTTATACTATTAATAAGTTGTTTAAGACGCGCCCGTTCTTCTCCACTTTTTATCTTTGCAGACACGGACACTTTATCACCGAATGGGATAAGAACAAGATATCTTCCCGCAAAGCTCAGTTCTCCGGTCAGACGGGGACCTTTTGTTGATATAGGTTCCTTTACTATTTGTACTAGAACTTCCTGGCCTTTGCTAAGTATATTTTGTATGCTACCGTCTTTTTTTAAATCAGGAAGTCTTGTGGCTTTACTGAACGGATATAATTTTTTTCTGTCACTTTCTACTTGTTTGAGATATTTTTCGTAAGAATTGAATTGGCTGCCTACATCAAGATAATGGAGAAATGCGTCGCGCTCAAAACCGACATCCACAAAACTAGCATTCAGCCCAGGCATCAGTTTTTTCACTTCTGCAACGTATATGTTGCCTACGGCATAAGAAACAGAACGTGGTTCGTTCTGATATTCAACGAGTCGTTTATCCTCGAGTAATGCTATGGATATTTCTTTTTGCTGGACGTCAATTACAAGTTCGCTGATCATCTCCTTCTTTTAATACTTGATATAATTTGTATTTTTATAAAACAACAAAAATGTAATATATAAAATAATAGGGCGTGTCAAAAAATCCTGAGTGGATGCATTGACGCGCCCTCATCTGGAACAAACCGATAGAGCAAATGGTTTGAAACGTTTATTTGCTCTTATGTCTGTTCTTTCTTAATCTTTTTTTACGCTTATGCGTGGCCATCTTATGTCCCTTTTTCTTCTTTCCGTTTGGCATAGCTTTAATTTTTTATTTTTATTTATATGTTTATTTGTAAATGTTGTCCATCTTACAATATGATATTTCAGCCTTTCATTTTATCTACAAAACACTTTGCCGGCTTGAAGCTTGGCAGGTCATGAGCCTCAATAATCATGGTTGTCTTTTTCAAGATATTTCTTGCTGTCTTTGCTGCTCTATGTTTAATAACAAAGCTGCCGAATCCTCTCAGATAAACGTTCTCCTTCTTCTCTAAAAGGCTGTTTTTTATCGTTTCCATAAAGCTTTCAACTACTACGGCCACATCCTTTTTAGGAATACCCGTGTTTGTGGCAATCTTGTTGATGATATCTGCTTTTGTCATTTGTGCTTTTTTATATATTTTTTTATGTCTCTTTCCTTTTGAAATGCAAAGATACTAGTTTTTTCGTGTCAAGCAAAATATATTTTTATTTTTTTTGGATTGCACTATAATATTGCCACGGCAACCATTTTTATTTATCGTGTCGTAATGGTATTGACTTGATGGTATGTAACAGATTTTATCGAAATAAAAAGACGATTTTATTATGAAAAACCATATATTTATTTTCTTTTTTCTTAACTTTGCATTGTCTTAGGATATGTAATAAACACGATGTTATGAAACAGACAAAGATTGTCGCCTCAATTAGTGATAGGCGCTGTTCTCAGGATTTTATTCGCAAATTATTTTTTGCAGGTATGAATGTAGTCAGAATGAATACAGCTCATGCCACACCAGAAGGAATTAGAGAGATAGTACGAAATGTGCGTGCTGTATCACCTCATATAGCATTGATGATAGATACAAAAGGACCGGAGATTCGTACCACGGACGTAAAAGAACCCATACAATATAAGATTGGGGATGTAGTGAAGATTTTCGGACGTCCAGATATGGATTCCACGCATGATATAGTAAATGTCAGTTATGTAGACATTACTAAGGATGTGAAAGTTGGTGATGATATGCTTTTTGATGACGGTGAGATCGATATGAAGGTTATTGAGAATGTCGGTCCGATGCTGGTTGCGCAGGTTCAGAACGATGGTGTGTTGGGAGCACATAAGAGCGTAAACATACCTGGTGAGCATATAAATCTGCCTACGATAACCGAACGTGATTATAAAAATATACTGTTGGCCATAGAATTGGATATCGATTTCATCGCACACTCTTTTGTAAGATCGGCAAATGACGTTCTTGCTATACAACAGATACTTGACGAACACGGAAGTGATATAAAAATCATCTCGAAAATCGAGAATCAGGAGGGTGTGGATAATATAGATGAGATTATCGACGCTTCCTATGGTGTTATGATAGCACGTGGCGATCTTGGCATAGAAGTCCCGATTGAAAGAATCCCAGGTATTCAGAGACGAATTATAAACAAATGTGTCATGAAGAAGAAGCCGGTTATAGTGGCGACACAAATGCTTCACACAATGATAAACAATCCGCGTCCAACACGTGCGGAGGTAACGGATATTGCCAATGCGATATATTCCAATACGGATGCTCTGATGTTGAGTGGTGAGACTGCAAGTGGTAAATATCCTCTTGAGGCAGTAAAGACTATGGCCGCTATAGCGGAACAAGCTGAGCGCGATCGTGCGACAGTTGCGGCATTTGAAGTACCTATGAATAATAAATGCACGCAGCGTGAATTTTTAGCACATTCGGCTATTGACGCGACCCGTAAGTTGGGAGTTGCTGGAATTATCACCGACAGTGAATCTGGAGAGACCGCACGTCATCTGGCAGCGTTCCGTGGACCGACACCTATTCTCGCAATATGCTATAAAGAGAAGACACAGAGATGGCTTAATCTTAGTTTTGGTGTTACGCCAATATACCAGAAAAAGCATACATCTCCAGAATATATGTTTATCGCAGCATTGAGAATGTTACGACAGAAAGGATATATCACAATGGATGATAAGATTGCTTACCTGAGTGGTAGCTTTGGGGAGAATGGTGGCACGACATTCCTTGAAATAAATAAAGTCAGTCAGGTGTTCGATAAATCATACGAATTCCATCTGCCGCAGCATGTGGATGTTAATTAATACTTTACTTGTTGATTACTCATAAGTTTAAGATCATAATGCGGGGGTATGTCATATGGCATATCCCTTTTTATTTTTATAAACCCTTTGAATAAGAGTAAGTTGTTTATTACGATTAGTTTGCGGATCAGTATAAATTCCATGTGGATGGGTCTCAAAACAGACGGCGTCTTCATCCCCTTAATAATAGCTGTTTTCTGCAGTTGTATGGAATACGGTCGGGATACTTACAGATTTTCAGCATACTGTGATTTTCTTATCAGAGTTTTCTTTTCTACCCATAAAAATAAATGATTATTTGCTGGCAACATTTCCGACTGACGAGAAATTACGAAAAATGAGAGCTTACATAAGGTGCTGAATGTCAGCAGTTTACATTTTGAACCAATTTTCCCGCCATACAATAAGCATCGTTTTAGCATGTGATATAGCCCATTTCGATGGCTAAAATGCTCAATATCACGCCCTAAAACGGGCATAATCAGAGCCTAATATAGGCATAATCAGAATGACATTTGAATTATTCCGGCCTACCGTATGGGGTATAAGATAATGCGGTATGGCTCTAAATGGTCTGTATAACGTTTAATTCAACATTCCCGTATATCTATTTCGCGATTCTATTTTGTCAAATTTGAGTCAAGAAAAATTGTAAGTGATAGTTCGGGTTTTCTTTATAAATGCTGATGTCAGGCAGGAGAAAACATACAGGAATTGTATGCCAGACGTGTTGTGACGATTTTTTCTTGTTTTGAATACGACTACGTTATCGTTAAAACGAAGGACATGCGTAAGGCACATACAGTTGGATATATAAATTTATTATGTGATGTTGATGGATTAATTGCTTTAGTGGAATTATATGAGTGGAAATACTTTGATTACTGATTATCAGACCCCAGATTAATGAAGTTCGTCTGACTTTATGGTGATTTTTGGTAAAAACAGACAATACTGTTTGTTTATGTCATTGATTGATAGAAACTTTATAAATGAGCAATCATATTAAGTGAAAAAATAAAGTTAAGATCATAGGTATGATATATTTTAAGTATATATTCCTCAGATCTTAACTTTTTATTCTGTCATTTGTCGGTTATGCTGTCTCTGATTTTTGTGAAATTGCCGTGTATAAGGTGCAAGATAATTGTTGTGCCCACATTTTCCTTAGACTCAACTTTAACCGTGATATCGTAAAGTTTTAGGATGTTTACGGCAAGGCTCATACCTATGCCGTTGCCTTGAAAAGAACGAGTGTTGGCTGCTCGGTAGAAAGGTTGAGATATGTATGGAATGTCTGATTTCGGTATTCCGATGCCATTGTCCTTTATCACGACAGATTTTTCGTTTAGAGTTACGTGTACTTTGTCTGAAGAATATTTAAGTGCATTTCGTATGATGTTTTCAATTGCCATCTTCAGCAGATATGGGTTGGCGGAGATGCAACAGTCGTCGCAACCTTGTGATATGTTAATGCATACACGTTCATTGTTGGTAAATTGATTCAGAAAGTCTTTCCATATTATTATTTCACGGCTTTCTCCGTCAGACTCGTTCATTGCCATTGATAGATACAGTAGCTGTTTTATGGTTTGCGACATTCTTAGTGCTTCCTGTTCAATTCTGTTGAGTGACCCTTCATATTCTTTTGCGTCACGTGTTTTCATCAAGGCTATCTCGCATTCACCTTGTATGGCAGTAAGTGGATTATTAAGCTCGTGAGATGCATGATGGATAAATTGTCGTTCTCGCTGATAAGCCTCATGCAGTGTGTCTATGTGTCGCTGTGTGTAAAGTCTACTGACTAGTACAACGATGAGCAGGCACAGACTGGTGATGCCAATTAGCCAATATCCCATCTGCCGGTGCAGATATTCACCCAAGTGCTTGTTAGCATAACGATAACGATGAAGTTACCCTCAGGTTTGGGGTAATATACAGCAATTCCCAGATTATCTCCATGCTTAAATTTCAACTCACCTTTGTTTTTAAGTTTTTCAATTTGTGTTGATGACATGAATCTGTGCAAAGCACGAAGTGTGGCCCGTGTCTTGTCCGCATCGAGAACAATCTGTGTGGATACAAGTTTTGCCACTGTATCGGTGCGATGTTCCATGTAAATGTTATATACTCTGTTTCCACTGCACCGTTCAAGATTTTTTTGTGCTATGAGTTCTGCACGTTCCTCGAGGAAAGAATAATATAAGTTGTCTGCATAGTCGGACATCCAATAGCTTAATACGGCAAAAGCCATCCCTATGGCACATAGAGTTATTGCCGAATATATGAAGATGATTTTATGAGCAATCTTTAGCATTGTCTTAAATTAATTTATATAGGTCTCATTCCATTACATACCCCACACCGACGACGGTGCGTATATACTTATGGTTGAAGCCTTTGTCGATTTTGTTGCGCAGATAGTTTACATATACGTCAACCACATTGGTGTTAGTATTAAAATTCTTGTCCAAGACATTTTTAAGCAGCTGTTCGCGACTGAGTACTACACCGTGGTTATGGATCAAATATTCAAGTAGTCGACATTCCTTCACGGTAAGGTCTATTACGACACCTTCGCGTTCAGCTCTATGCGCTGACAAATTCAGAACTATGTCTTTATATGTTATTTCTGATGTCATTATACTGCAGGATGAGCCTCGTCTTAGCAAAGCTGCTATGCGTGCTTGCAGTTCTTTGAAACTGAAAGGCTTAACTACGTAGTCGTCGGCTCCGGCATTAAGACCGTCAACAATGTTCTGTGTGGTGCCGAGAGCCGTAAGAAGCAGTATCGGAGTAGTGTAGCCAAACTGTTCTCTATAACGACGACATAGCTCCAGCCCGCTTATATTAGGCATGATGATGTCAAATATCAATATATTGAATACACCGTTTTGTATCTCGTTCCACCCACTTTCGCCATCGTAAGCTACAGTTATGTCATATCCGAACTCTTCAAGTCCGCGTTTTATGAAAGAGGCAATATTAACCTCATCCTCAACCAACAACACTTTGTCCATTTCTCAAAAATTATTTCAGAAACAACGAAGAAATTTATAACTTTATTATATTTTGCCCCACATTTGTCAATATGTTTGCATGATTATGTTACATATATCAATTTATTATATTAGATATTGTGGATTTTCAAACAATGTTTTAGTTATAGCACAAAAAGAATGCTGAAACGGGAATGGAAATGCCGGTAACCATGCCATGAGCCGTAACAGCATTCTTTTTATAAAGAAAACTTGTGCTATCAGAGTTTCCGCTCGTTTAGTTTTCCAGATTTGTTGTATATCATGCGGCGGTAGATGCCCTGGACTATGAGTGGAAAGACAAATAGAGTAAACAATGTTGCTCCAACAAGTCCTCCTATTATTACAACGGCTAGTGGACGTTGACTCTCAGAGCCTATACCGTGACTCAATGCGGCAGGCATAAGACCCAGCATAGCCATCATTGCCGTCATAAGGACCGATCTAATGCGGTAGCGCACACTGATTTCAACTGCCTTGTCAAGCGACATACGCTTCATGATGTTATATTTTATGTCGGTAACCATAATGACTCCATTCTGTATGCATATTCCGAATAGACATATAAATCCGACCCCGGCAGAGATAGAGAAGTTGAAGCCTGTTATAAGTAATATCACAATTCCTCCGACAGCGGCAAATGGAATGTTCATCAGCACAAGTCCGGCATCGCGTGGATTACCGAACAAAACAAATAGAATGATGAATATAATAATGAGGCTTATTGATACGACTTGAGCGAGTCGGGCCGTTGCGCGTTGCTGGTTCTCAAAGTCGCCTGCCCATACAAATTTATAACCTTTATCTGGATGTATCTGTGCGTTAACTTTAGCGCGAGCTTCGGCTACCGCGCCTCCCATGTCACGTCCACGTACGGAGAACTTCACTGCTCCAAAGCGTGAATTATTGTCTCGGAATACAAGCAATGGTCCTGTTATTGTGCGTATGCGCGCAAGTTCGCCTATAGGAACCATTGCACCATTGGCTGCAGGAACCAGAATCTTGCTTATTTGGCTCTCATTCATACGGAAGTTCTTCTCGTAACGAACCATAATATTGAATTTCTTTTCTCCTTCATACATTGTTGATGCACTCTTTCCGCCAATAGCCATTTCAATAACAGATTGTACGGTTTGTTTGTCTATACCATAACGTGATAATGCGGCCTCGTCAAGCTCTATGCGTAGTTCCGGCTGGCCAATGTTTTGTATAACACCCAGGTCTGTGATACCATGTACGGTTTTTAGTATTTTGTATATTTTGTTAGAATATGTCGCAATTTTTGATAGGTTGTCACCGTATATCTTAACTGCTATGGAACCTTTAACACCGCTGACAGCCTCCTCAACATTGTCTGATATAGGCTGAGAAAAGCCGAAGTCGACTCCAGGATAAACAGATAGATCCTTTGCCATCTTGTCTATGAGCTGCTCTTTTGTCAGCCCGCTTTTCCACGTATCTTCAGGATAAATCTTTACAAGCATTTCCACGTTGTAGAATCCTGTCGGATCAGTACCATCGTTTGGCATGCCTGTTTGACTCAGCACATCTTCAACTTCCGGATATTTGCGCAGTTTAGCCCTTATCTCGTTTGCTAGTCTTACAGATTGATCGAGTGATATGCTGCTCGGCATTGATGCACGCATATATATTGATCCTTCGTTAAGTTCTGGAAGAAATTCGGAGCCAAGCAGAAAATAGCACGAAAGTCCCGCAATCATTACTGCAATGGAAACAATAAGTGTTTTGCGCTTATGGCGTCGACATATATAAAAGAAACGTATGGCGTTATTTGTGAGAAACTCAGTGAACGGATTGTGTTTCTCTTTAACATTCTTCTTCAACAGTACGGATGTTAGCATAGGCACAAGTGTGAGCGTGAACAACAAAGCTCCAAGTAATGCGAAACCAAGTGTATATGCCATAGGGCTGAACATTTTGCCCTCAACTTTTTGAAATGAGAATATAGGTATGAGCGCTGTTATGATTATCAGCTTAGAGAAGAATACGGCTCGGGCACGGTCGCTTGCCACACGTCTTATCAGTCCGAGTTTAAGTTGTTTGTTAAATTCATTCATACCCACTTTCTTTGCGTGTGCGTCTAATGCTACGAACAAGCCTTCAACCATCACTACTGCGCCATCGATTATAATACCAAAGTCAATTGCGCCCATAGATATAAGATTAGCGCTCATTCCTTTTATATAAAGACATATAAAAGCAAAAAGCAATGATAGCGGAACGACTATGGCTACATTGATTGTTGTTCGCCAATCGGCCATGAACAAAAATACAATTATTGTAACTAATATAAGGCCTTCGGTCAAATTATGCAGTACGGTGTGTACAGACACATTGATAAGATTGGTCCGGTCATAAAATGGTACAATTTTTACATCTTTGGGTAGTTGTGCTTGTATATCTGCTAGCTTCTTTTTCAGCAACGGAATAACTGTACCAGGATCGTCTCCACGGTGCATTAATACCATACCTTCTACAACATCGTTCTTGTCGCCGATGCCACACTGGCCTAGTCGCGGCAGGCTCGACTCTTTCACCGTAGCCACATTTTTAACAAGGATAGGTGTTCCGTTTATGTTCTTCACCACAACATTTTCAAGATCCTTGATGTTGGATATAAGTCCGATACCGCGCACAACATATGCCTGGGCACCCTTGTTTACTATGTCACCGCCCACGTTAAGATTACATTTCTCTATAGCGTTATACAGTTCAAGATTTGATATCCCGTAGCTGTTCAGTTGGTTAGGATTTATTTGCACTTCAAATGTCTTTACCTCACCACCGAAGCTCACCACATCGGCTACACCCGGCACAGAGCGTAGTTGTCTGTCTAGAACCCAGTCCTGCAATGTTTTCAGTTCTCTTACCGAACGTTTGTTGCTCTGTAGAGTATATCTGTATATCTCACCCGTAGGTCCTGTCGCCGGCTGCACTTCGGGTGAAACACCTTCAGGAAGGTCGGCACCTTTTATCAGATTATATACTTGTTGGCGTGCGAACGAGTCGTCTACATGGTCATCAAAAAGAACATTGACAACAGATAGTCCAAATAGGGTAGTGCTGCGTACGATGGTTTTCTTCTGTACTGGATTCATAGCCAGTTCTATAGGTATTGTTACAAATTTCTCTACCTCTTCAGCACTTCTTCCTGGCCATTGTGTTATTATTGTTACGTTAGTGTTGGTTATGTCAGGAAATGCATCCACAGGTGTTTTCTCAAAACAATAAATTCCAAATATAACCACCAGTAAGGTAAGAAACAAGATAAAAAACTTGTTACGCAGTGAAAATGTTATTATGTTTTTAATAAAATTCTTCATAATGAATCTTTTATTTTAGTGAGTTATACACAAGCAGGGCGTTGTGAACAATAATCTTGTCACCTGCCGTAAGGCCTGATGCCACATAATCTAACGTATTTGTTTCTTTTATCAGTTTTATCGTTCGGTAGGATAGAACATTATTCTTGTCAACAACAACGACGTAATCTTTATCGTCGTCAAATATCACAGCTTCAGATGGAACTGCTGGATAATTACCTCGTCCGGGGCCGGAACAGAAACATATACGTTGGTATACATTCCAGGCTTTAGCATATAGCCTTTGTTGTTCATATTTATTTTCAGTTGTTCGGTCTTGCTCTCTGAGTCTAGGACTGGATATATCTTGTTTACAGTGCCATAGAACAGTTTTTCATCACCATAGGCTAAGGTCTTTATCACTGCACAAGCTCCGGTTTTTACCTTGCTTATATCGTTTTCGTATATGTCGGCAATAATCCATACATTGTCAAGTCCTGATATAGTAAAAAGCTCTTCGTCTTGATCAGGTCTTATCTGCATGTCCGGATTTATGTTTGCTTCGGTTATGAATCCAGATATTGGTGCCTTTATGATGTATGTTGACTTTCCTGTTATGTGATTTATGGAGTATATTTCGTGAAGGCGTTGCTTTTCGGCTTGTGCGTTTTTAAGTGTCTTGTCTGCCTGTAACAGGTCGCGATCTGAGGCCATACCGCCATTATACATGTCATTTATTGCTGATTTTTCGCGTTTGGCAGTGATAATTTGTAGGTCTGCGTCGTTCATCTGTTTTTCATAATCAGCCACCTCTCCTGATCTCACCACAGCCAGAACTTGACCTTTACGTACATAGTCACCTACAGTAGCTCCCATTCGTATTACTGTTCCTCCGAACATTGGAAACACGTGAGCGACATTGTTCGGGTCACAATCAACGTGTCCATTGAGTACTAATTCATCTGCAAAAGTATGATTCTGCACGGTTTCAACCGTTACTACCTTACGCAGGGAGTCGGTAAGATAAGTTATCTGTATGTTGTTGATGCCCTTGTTTTTTGAGCACGACAACATTAATGAGGCCGCCATTACAGCTATAATAAAAATAATGTTGTATCTTTTCATATCTTATTATGTATTTTCAATTCAATATTTTACTACTTCACGTCCTGCGGCCGTATTAAGTTCTTCTGCTGCTATGAATACTTTTTCTCTTACATTAGATATCTCAAGCATAGCTTCTTTATATGTCTTATAGAAATCGACAAATTCGAGTAGGCTAATGTTCCGCTTGCGGTAGTTTTCGTTTACGCTCTGAAATAGAGTGGTTATATTCTCTTTGTCAAAATTGTCTGATACACTCTTATCGAGCGATAATGAGCGTAGAAAATTATCTTTAGCCACAGCCACTTCGTTTTGTGCTTTTGCTATTGTTCCAGCATAGTCCTGTTCGCACTGAGCTATGCGTGCTTTTGCGCTGCGTATGTTACCTTGATTGCGGTTGAATAATGGCACTGATAGGCTAACACCTATGGCAAAATAGTTTGGAAAATATCCAGCATTGCGGTCATATTGACCTGTAATGTGTATTTCGGGCCATGCTTGAGACTTTCTTACGTCGAGCGTAGCTTTTGCCTGTTCTGTCTGATTGCGTGCCATAAGTACATCTGAACGTTGCATCAGACTGTCGGTAAGCAGTCTGTCACACTCTGATAAGTCAGGCATTGTAGATGTGTCCGGATTAAATACGACTGTGATATTGACAGTAGAAGGAAGGGCCAAGAGTATGCGTAAACGTCCTTGAAGAGCGGATGCATTCTCAATAAACTCGTTTTGTTCTCTTCTTACAGACAGAATTAATGCTTGTATTCGTGCTGTTTCTATTTGAGAGATGTTGCCTTTCTTTTCTTGTGTTATATGTAGCTTGAAATTATGAGGAGCAGAAGGATAGTCATAATTGAATATAAATAATTCCTACTATTTACTTATCCATTCGGCTCCTCATAATATTATTTCTTTCCTAATGATTGAAGCCAAGAAAGGAGTTCCTCATTCTTATCCCATATTTTCTCAGGGGCTGGAGTTGTGCCGCGATACGCATTCTCCAAGGCTTCTCTTTTAGCCCTTGAATCAGCCCTTGCGTAGATTTCAGTGGTATGGATTGAAACATGTCCCAAAATATCTCTGATGTATACAAGATTTACTCCCGTTTCAAGGAGATGCATCGCTCTTGAATGCCTGAAGGAATGAGGACTAATCCGTTCGGGAACTAATGACGGATTAATTGACCGAGCTATTTTTGCATAGGTTTTCACTATATAGCTGATACCTTCACGTGTCAACTTTTCATTGCGGCTATTCTTGAACAAAGGCACATCACTGAGAGTATCAGGGTTATGGTTCTCGGAGATGTAACCTCTAAGGAGTTCGACTTGCTGATCTGAAAGAGGGACAATCCTCGCTTTTCGTCCTTTTCCAATAATCTTAATTGTATAAGGTCTTGACTTAATTCTCAGACTCCCTATTGTAAGATCCGTAATTTCTTGAACACGAGCCCCCGTGTCGTATAAAAGAGATAGCAAGGCCTGATGACGTCGTCCTTGCCATGTAGTGATGTCGGGTTGAGCGAGAATAAGTTTTATACCATCAAGGGAAAGATACTCCAAAGCTTTTTTCTGCCATTTCATCTTTGGGATCGCACGAATCGCCTGCCAATATTGCAATCTATCAATGACCACATACTGCAGATAATTACAAAAAGAACAGACGGCAGCAAGACGTTGATTCCTAGTCTGGGGAGATACACCCCGCTCTTCTATTAGCCATTTTAAGAAATCAAGAACATTATCTTGCGTGAGATGCTTGAGTTCCAACTTATCGAGTGCGATATGCTTCTGTTGCTTCATGAAGATTATGAAGTCGATAAAAGCCTTTTTGTAGGAAACGACAGTATTTATACTCATGTTACGTTCCTGCGTAAGATAATCTGAAAAGAATCGAGTTGTATATATTGCAAAATCAGTTTGTGTTTTCATTTGCTACTGTTTTTAGGAAAAACATATTCGTTGATAGAAGAAGTTTTTTCTTCTATCTCCGGGAATATTGATTTTGTGAGTCGGACATAGTATTCTGTAGAGGATGGTTTCATATGCCCTAAGCTGGCAGCCAGGATAGGAAGTGCCGTATAAACATCCATCCCTTCATCAGCCATTTTCCCGAGAGCATGCGTTGCTGAGGTGTGACGTAAAGAATGTACGCATGGACCTTCGGCTCTTCCTCGAAGTTCAATGCCGGCTTCTTCACAGCTTCGGTAAAAGAACCGATACACTGTATCCTTTGTAATTCTTGAACTATCTAGACGAATGAAAAATGGTTTCTCCGGAGCGTTGATGTCGGCAACTGAGAGTTTTTCTCTATATTCAAGGTACATAAGAAGGACATTTTTCATTGAATCACAAATAGCTACCATTCTCTCAGAATCGTTCTTGCTATCTTTTATTTTAATTAGTCCCAATGATATATCGACATCAGAATTATCCAGTGCAATAGCTTCTGAAATTCGAAGTCCTGTACTATAAAGAAGTCTAAGAAATGCCGGCATAGCCATCAGGCCATTGCGCTTAACTTTAGAATGAAGTGTCTGTCTGTCAATTGCTTTGAACAGATCTTCTATTTGTGACTTGCTGAAGATGTATGGGACAAAGACTGATTTGGGATTACTAGGAAGTCGTGGAATGAAACAATGACACCCTCTTTTGTTCATATGGGTGAGCAATTGCTTCCAAGCGCTACATTTATGATAGATAGATCTCTCACTGATATTAACCTGACTTTTCTTCCAGGTCATATACCATGACTCTGTTATAAACGTATCCTTTAGTCCGACATGAAGTGCATATTTATCAAGATCATTGAATAACCAGCCTAAAGTTGTAGAATCCATGCCTTGTGCACGCTTCATCGCAAGTAGCTCATTCATATAAGGTGCGAGTACGCTTTTGTATACTATGTTACTCATAAAAACGGCCTCCTTTCTCAGTATTCTGTTCATAAAATGCTTTCGACACTTCAGGAACAGGCATTACACACCTCAATAGTGATTGATAATCGATTTTGAGATATACATTGGTTGTATCAGTTGATTGATGTCCAAGGACTTCTGATATTACGGGAATCGTGCCACCCAGCCTAAGCATATTAGTTGCCAAGGAATGTCGCAAAGCGTGTGGACCATGTTTTCTTCGAGTCGTATCAACTCCAGATTTTCTCATGGTCGCTTGGATAACATTACCGACTATCATTGAAGTAATTTCACAGAATGGTGCTTTTGCCAATAGAAAGACTTTTTGGGATGTAGATATTGGCCTACCATGTTTCAAATAGTCAATAAGCGCATTGCCTACTTCTGGCAATATAGGCAATTCAATGGTTTTACCGGTCTTTTGAGTAGAAAGACTGATTTTACTGTTCCGCCAGTTTAGGTGGGAAAACTCTAAACCGGCAATGTCTGCGGATCTAAGCCCAAGTCTTGAAGCGAGAAGCACTATTGCATAATTTCTTTTCCCAACAGGCGTATTTCGATTTACGCATGACTCTATTTTTAAAACTTCGGCTTCAGAATAAAAAGAAGGAAGGCGTGTCTTATCACGGGCTTTGAATCCCTCAATAAAAAAGTCAAAATTTTCCTTGATAAATTTTTGTTGCTTGAGAAATCTCAGAAAGCCCTTGATTACCATCGTGGCTACACGTTTCTCTATTTGAATAGAGTCTATATAAGAAATAAGATGGCTTTCATCCATTTCCTCTACACATATGACTCCATTATCGTTGAGATAACGAATTAGCCGGCTCAAATGCCGGCGGTAGTTGTCAACAGTGTGCTGGCTTTTTGGCATTTTTTGAAAATCTTTCAAAAAGTCCTCTGCCAAAAGGCCAAGTTCTCCTTCAAGAGGATGTACTATTTTTATATAGCTGCGTCTACGTATACAGCCAAGAGTCACGAGGTCATCCAGCATGTGGATCCCTCTTCGCATAACGCGTGGATATCTTCTTACCAAATCTGCGCTTCTGTCTGACATGAGATATCTTTCTCCTATATCGGGAGAATAATCTTCAATGTGAAGTTCATTCATGAACGCCAAGATACCCTTTTGCCAAGTGTTCTTGCAGTGATGAACGTAACTGTAACAGTGGCGACTTTGAAGAAAATAGTCATCACACATTTTAAGCAGCTTGTGAATGTTTTTTTCTGCCATGATTATTACTTTTTTATTTGAGCAACATCGCTCAGCCACAATATAATTATGAGAAGTGATTATGTCAAGTGGAATAGCCAAATATTTATTTCTTAATATTATAACAACATATTTAGGATAGTAAAGTACATAACTATAAGATGTTCATAACAACGTTTATGAGAAGCTTCTCATAAACGTTGTAGTAAGTTGATCGAGCGTTGTGCGCAATGAAACAATCTCGTTTTGGTAAATCTTCATATTGCGCTGGGCAAAGTATAGTTTCACAAATGTTTTATGAAGTTCGGCGCGTAGGTTGCGCAGTAGTTCTTCAAAACGTGCCATGGCGACGTCGTGTTCGCTTCGTGCTTCTTTCACTACGTTTGAATGCTGTCCGGCTATATTTATAAGTTGGTCGATATTAACCACCTGTTCGCTGTTGCGGCCGAAGTCAAAATAACGCTTGTTTAGTCTGTTATAGACATTTTCCTCTAACGAAATTACCGGATTGTGGTATAATTTGGCTTGCGCAACTGCTGCGTCTGCCATGCTTATGTTGCATCGCTCAACAAGTAAGTCCATGTTACGTGCCAGAAATAGTGAGTCGGCCTCCTGCATTGTAAGGTCTATTGTCTGACAGGAACTTGTACAGGCACATAGAACCAATAATCCTGATAAAACAATCTTTTTACTTAATAACATCATATTTTCTGAACTTTAAAAACATGCACAAAGATATTTATTTGTCCCATCAAATAATTAGAATATCAATTAGACTAAATTAATATGATATTAGAAAAAAATTAGAAAAGTATTCGTTGGTTGTTTTATCACTCCGTATTGTAGATTATATATAATATGTGTAAGCAATAATGTCAGTAGTCAATACATTTATTTATATAAAGCGAGATAGCAGTGTGAATGGCTGAATGCAATTTACAATACAATATTAAGATAATTTCAATATATATTGACTAAACGATTTTAAGTATAAATTTAGCATCACAGTTTTACAATTTATAATTAAAAATGAAAAGGAGAATAGAAGGAAATATTTTATTTGATTCACCTTGCTCAATGTCTTGAACACAATTGTGAAGATGACATGATAAATTACTGCTTTCCGGTTAAAGTCCAAATGGAAACATTATTCATATTATAATAATGTAGCATATAACCTGTTTTAATTGTTAATGTCTATTAAAAACATCCAATATGGATATTTTATATAAAGTTTTATTGTTAACTTTGCAGCTGATTTAGTCCGTAGGGGCCAAAATAAGTATTGGTGTCTGCCAATCGCCTCGCGGAAAAAACCGTTTAATATAAATAAATTAATGTACGCAATTGTAGAAATTAACGGTCATCATTGAGTTTCGTCACTTTCGTCTCTTTGCCATGACG
>OGYL01000976.1_pt1 | contig 22881 bp, 23 predicted proteins | sample 1576541 | NCBI WGS metagenome assembly OGYL01 (sample SAMEA3541551, study PRJEB24748) | human gut metagenome | biome: human gut; feature: human-associated habitat; material: faeces | place: China | collected 2012 | reverse complement strand
ATTGATAAAACATATAAGTTCAATATTACAAATATTGATTGTGCTGATTGTGCAAATGAACTTGCGGAAAAAACAATGAAGATTATTGGTGTAAAATCATGCGATGCTGATTTTATGAATCAATTATTGATTGTTAAATGCAGTCCAAAAGACAAGAGTCGTATTGCTTCTGAAATGAAAGCAATGATTGCGGAAAATGAACCAGAAGTAGAATTTTCTGAATACAAGAAAGAAGAAAAGAAAATTGTTGAAGAAAAAGAAGATCATACAATGCTGATTCGTTTGATTGTGGGTGCTGTGTTGTTTGGCTGTTCAATGTTTATGCAAAGTACACTACAGATTGTTTTTGCATTAGCTGCATATCTTGTTCTTGGATATGATGTTTTGATCAAAGCTGTTCGTGGTATTGGAAGAGGACAGTTGTTTGATGAACATTTCTTAATGTCCATTGCTACATTAGCAGCAATTTATCAGCAGGAATGGAAAGAAGCTGCTGGTGTTATGTTGTTTTATCAGATTGGTGAATATTTCCAGGATCTTGCGGTTAGAAGAAGTAGAAAATCAATTGGTGAGCTCATGAATATTCGTCCAGATTATGCAATGGTAAAGCGTAATGATGAATATGAGAGGGTTGATCCAGAAGAAGTACTGATTGATGAAATCATTCGTGTAAAGCCAGGTGAGAGAATTCCTCTCGATGGAATGGTTGTGAGTGGTTCCTCTTCTTTGGATACAGCTTCTTTGACAGGTGAAAGCAAGCTGAGAGATGTCGATGCAGGTGATGAAGTTATTTCTGGATCAGTCAATGAAACGGGTGTATTAGAGATTCAAGTAACAAAAGAATATGGTGAATCAACTGTTGCTAAAATACTAGACCTGGTAGAAAACAACGATGCAAACAAAGCAGAACACGAAAAGTTTATTACAAAGTTTTCTAAGTATTACACACCAATTGTTGTATTTTTAGCAATTGCGGTAGCTCTTATTGTGGGAATTGCATTTGGAGACTTTAATGAAGGTATTCGCAGAGCTTGCACATTCTTGGTAATTTCTTGTCCATGTGCTCTTGTTATTTCAATTCCTCTATCATTCTTTGCGGGAATTGGTGGGTTATCTTCTAGAGGTATTTTAGTGAAAGGCGCAAATGTCATTGATGATCTGGCAAAAGTTAAACAGGTCATTATGGATAAAACTGGTACATTGACTTCAGGAAAGTTTGCGGTTGAAGAAGTTCTTTCAGCAGTAGATAAAGATCAATTGATTCTAGATGCAGCATATGCGGAACATTTTTCTAACCATCCAATTGCACAAGGTATTAAAGAAGCATGCCATGCTGAAATTCATGATGAAGAAGTAACAGATGTAAAGGAAATTGCTGGCAGAGGATTGAGTGTAAAAGTGAATGGTGAAGAAATCTTAGCTGGCAATTATAAATTAATGAGTGAAAAAGGCATTCAGTGTAAAGAAGAAACATCTACAGGAACACTTGTATATGTAGCTAAAAATGGTGTTTATGAAGGCTGTCTTGTATTAAGAGATCAGCTGAAAGAAGATGCGAAAGAAGCCGTTGATACACTGCATAAAGAAGGTAAGAAATGTATTATTGTTTCTGGTGACAATCAAGAAATTACATCTTCAATTGGCTTGCAGTTAGGTGTAGATCAGGCAATTGGCGGATGTATGCCAGAAGATAAAGTCAATACAGTGAAAAAGTACATGGAAGAAGGTATGACAGCGTTTGTTGGAGATGGCGTGAATGATGCACCAGTCATTACTTTAGCAAATGTTGGCATTGCAATGGGAGCATTGGGAAGTGATGCTGCAATTGAAGCTGCAGATGTTGTTTTGATGGATGATTCTGTCAGCAAGATTTCACTAGCAATTGCTGCTAGTAAACGTATCTTATTTGTAGCGAATGAAAATATCTATGGAGCGATTGCTATTAAAGTATTAACTCTCATCTTCGGAGCTTTAGGCATCGCAAATATGTGGTGGGCAATTTTCGCTGATACTGGTGTTGCTATGCTTTGCGTATTAAATTCATTACGTTTATTACATATTGCACGCAAAAAATAAATAAACTAAGTCCAGAAAAGTCAGATTGCAAAATCTGAGAAACTAAGAGGACTTAGTTTTTCTTTCGAAACAATTTTTTTGAAAATTTAAAATTGCTTTACAATCATTCACAACAGGAATAACATAAACGCTATGAAAAATAAAATGTTTACAAATCGACAGCTTGGCAGATTAATTCTGCCTTTATTAGTAGAACAACTGTTAGTGATGCTTGTAGGAATGGCGGATACAATCATGGTATCTGCTGCAGGAGAAGCAGCAATTTCAGGCGTATCCATTGTAAATGATGTAAATAACCTGATTATAGCGATATTAACAGCGATTGCAGGCGGTGGTTCTGTTATTGTTACACAATATCTTGGAAACAAGGATGAAGAGAATACAAAGCTGTCAGCTTCACAGTTATTGATGATCAGTTTTGTGATTTCCTTAGTGTTCGGAATTTTATGTGTAGCTTTCCACAGTGTTATCCTGCATGCTTTATACAAAAGCATTGAAGTTGATGTAATGAACAGCGCGAGCGTATATTTCTGGATCACAGCATTGTCATTTCCATTTTTAGGTGTATATAACAGTTCTGCAGCGTTATACAGAAGTATGAATCGCACAAATACAACGATGCGTGTTTCTATCCTGATGAATGTAATTAATGTTGTTGGAAACTTTATTTGTGTATATCTATTACATATGGGTGCTGCTGGTGTTGCATGGCCAACATTAGCAAGCAGAGTTGTTGCGGCAATTGTTATGCTAGCTCTATGCTTTGATTCAGAAGCACCAATCAGTGTTGTGTGGAAAGATATACTGACATGGAATCAAACGATTATTTCAAAAATATTATCCATTGCGATTCCAAACGGAATTGAAAATGGATTATTCCAGCTAGGAAAAGTCATTATCAGTATGTTTGTAGCAACGTATGGAACAATGCAGATTGCGGCAAATGGCGTAACAAATTCATTCTGTGTATTGTGCTATACAACAGAAATGGCAATGCAGTTAGCGGTGGTAACGGTTGTTGGTCAATGTGTTGGTGCAAATGATTACGATCAGGCAAGATACTATATTAGAAAGATGCTGATTATGGCAATGGTCATGGCAGTTATCAACAATGTAATTTTATTTGTTGTAAGCCCTTTTGCCTTACAGTTATATACATTAAAAAATGAAACTCTGGCAATTACAGAAACAATCCTTGGTATGGAGTGTCTTGCGGTTGGTTTGTTCCATGCATTGGCATTTGTATTACCAACATGCTTGAGAGCTGCAGGAGACGCAAAGTATACGATGTATGTGGGCGTTTTATCGATGTTCTTTGCACGTGTTGCAGGAGCCTATATATTAGGTACTGTCATGGGACTTGGTGTTGTTGGTACGAGAATTGCAATGTATATCGACTGGATTGTACGTATTGTCTTCTTTGCGATAAGATATAAGAGTGGAAAGTGGACACAGTATAGAGCAATTGAATAAAGTATGTTTGGAAAAGTAATCAATATTATCAGTATTATTGTATTAGTTTTGTTTGTTATTCTATTTATAATGAAGAAAGCAAATAGAAGGAAGGGAAGATGATCCCCCAATGTCATTAAGTTAAGGCATATAAATTCTTAGTGATATTAATTGAAAATTCAAGAAAACAAATCTTTAGCGAAAGTTAACAGCTTTTCCATAAGAGTTGTTTTTTTAATTCCTGAAATCATTGATTTCACAAGCATAATGAAAATGCCAGTTGTATTTTTCTTGAAATTTTACTGGCATATTTTCTGCTAGACTGGCAGGTGATAATGTCAAGATGGCATTGAATAAAAAAAGAACGGAATTTCCGTTCTTTTAGACGTTAATATAACCAATTGTTGATTTTGTACCAGTACCTGCAGAAGATACCCAACGTTCATTATAGTGACCATTGAAACCACCTTCTACAATATGAACCATATCTCCCTCGACACCATCAACATAAGCAACATGTCCGTTATATACAGCGATACTGCCAGCAGTAGGTGATCCACTTACTGCATAACCTAATGCTGCTGCATTAGCATACCATTGTGATGCATTTCCTAAGTTTGGTAATGCGATACCTCTTGCATTATATAAAGCCTGCCATGCACCAAATGTACAGTTAGACCAGCCACCACCATAAGGGTTAGCACCACCAGCTGTATATCCAAGACCAGAAGTATTTGTGTTTTCTCCACTAGCTCCTAATAAAGCAGCCTGTTCTGCAGTTTTTCTAGCTTCTTCTTCAGCTTGTGCCTGTGCTTCAGCTTCGGCTTGGCATTGGTAAAACCAGCGTCGGTCTTATGATCGGCAAGGTTTTCAAGTACTTCTTGAGGAGTCTTTACATTAACAACTAAATTCTGTGTTGTTGTATTACCTTGTAAATCAACAGCTTTATATGTGACTAGATAAGTACCATCAGCATTCATATCTAAGTTCTGTGTATCAACAGTTAATGCTGGCAATTCACCAGAATCGTCGTTGATATAAGAAATGTAACTTTCAGGAATGAAAGTATCACCGTTATTAACAGTTACTTCATTGGATTTCAGTTTCAATGCTGGGGCGGAAACTACTTTCATGTTAACTGCCGCATTTTGTGTAAATGAATAACCAACAGAATCTGTTAAATTATCCGTATATACCAGGTTTACTTTTAATGTAACTGTCTGGATACCTGCTTTCGAAGTATCCAAGCCAGAAATATCAATACTTGATAAGTCAACGTTGATATCATCGATGTTCAGATTGTCATCAATATTACAACGATCTGTAATAACATCAGCTTTCAATGTTGCTGCTACATTTGTATCTCCTAGTTCAATATCGTAAACTGGTAAACTTCCTTTTAATGGATCATCAGCCTTAACGTCAGAGTTGACTGAGGCAGCTACAATAGCTCCCGCCGCTAACATTGGCAAGATGAATCTGAATGTCTTTTTTAATTTATTGTTCTTTTGCATACTAAAATATTAACAAATTCTTAAGTCTGTATCAAATTTTTGAAAGCTTTCACACACTTATCCCAAACTGTAAGCGTTTACATTTAACATGTTTCACATTTCTGTCACAATCATAAATAAAATAAATTGAATTATGATATTAAAAAATTGGTATTTGTTATAAAATCCTTGTTATGAGATTAGTAATTCAAAGAGTAAAACATGCTTCTGTTGAAATAGACGGAGCAATCCATGGCAAGATCAACCAAGGATATATGATCTTAGTTGGCATTCAAAATGAAGATACAAGAGAAATTGTTGGAAAAATGGCTGAAAAGGTCGCAAAACTAAGAATTTTTACAGATGAAGAAGATAAGATGAATTTGAATCTTTCACAGGTAGACGGATCTATTCTATCGATTTCTCAATTCACTTTATATGCAGACTGTCATAAAGGAAATCGTCCTTCTTTTTCATATGCTGGTAAACCGGTGATTGCAGAACCTTTATACATGTATTTCAATGAATATTTAAGGAAGATTGGAATTCATGTAGAAGAAGGTATCTTTGGTGCAGATATGAAGGTGGATTTATTGAATGATGGACCTGTTACAATCATATTGGACAGTGATATAGATATTCGAAAATAGGAGGTGAAGGATGGCTGAAGTTATTTATGGCAGCGAATTATCTCAAGAAATCAGAGATGAGATGAGACAGCAGATTGATGCAATTAAGCAAAGTGGCAATCGTGTACCGTGTCTAGCTGTTGTTCTTGTTGGGGATAATCCTGCTTCTATTTCCTATGTTAAAGGAAAAGAAAAAGCATGCGCAAGTATTGGAATTCATAGTGTAGAATTGACATTGCCAGCTTCTATTTCACAAGAAGAATTAAACAGTGAACTGCAGCGTTTATCGAATGATCCTGGAGTAGATGGTATTTTATTACAGTTGCCTCTTCCAAAAGGTTTAGATGAAAATGAGGCAGTATCCTATATTTCTTCTAATAAAGATGTAGATGGCTTAACACCAGTGAATTTTGGCAAGCTGTTCTTAAATGAACCGGCATTTGCTCCATGTACACCAAGTGGTATTTTAGAGTTGTTAAAACGTATGCATTGTGATCCAAAAGGAAAGCATGCGGTCGTGATTGGAAGAAGTAAACTTGTCGGAACACCTGTTGCTCGTTTACTTCAAAATGCAAATGCTACGGTAACGATTTGTCATTCCCACACAAAAAATTTAAAAGAAATTACAAGAATGGCAGATATATTGATTGTGGCGATTGGTTCTCCAAAGTATATTGATGCTTCTTATGTAAAAGAGGATGCATATGTCATTGATGTAGGCGTGAATCGATTAGAAGATGGCCATTTATGTGGAGATGTAGATTTTGAATCTGTAAAGAATCATTGTCGTGCGATTACACCTGTTCCAAAAGGGGTTGGTCCTATGACAATTACAATGTTATTAAAGAATACAATAGAAGCGTATAAGCGAGGGTATTGTAATGGTAAATGAATATGGATTGAATGATATCGTTGAAATGAAAAAGGAACATCCGTGTCATAAAAGTAAATATTGGCAGATTATTCGTATGGGCGCGGATATAAAAATTAAATGTATGGGGTGTGGAAACGTAATTATGTTTCCTCGTCATGAATTTGAGCGTAAAATGAAAAAGGTTGTGGAGAAAGCTCCACAGGAATAAAGAAGGGAAGTAAATTAGAAAATGTCATTAACAGCAGGTATTGTCGGTTTACCAAACGTAGGTAAATCAACACTTTTTAACGCAATTACAAATAGCCAGGTATTGGCAGAGAACTATCCGTTTGCGACAATTGCACCAAACGTAGGTGTCGTAGAAGTTCCTGATCAAAGAATGGAAGACTTTGTAGAAGCATTCCATCCAAAGAAAACAATTTATACAACATTTGAATTTACTGATATTGCAGGTTTAGTGAAGGGTGCATCCAAGGGTGAAGGTCTAGGAAACCAGTTCTTAGGAAACATCCGTTCTACAGATGCTATTATTCACGTTGTTAGATGCTTTGATGATTCAAATATTGAACACGTAGAAGGGTCTGTTGATCCAGTACGTGATATTGAAGAAATCAATCTTGAATTAGCAATTGCAGATTTGGATTCTGTAGAAAATCGTATCAGCAAAATTGCAAAGAAAGCACAGACAAAAGATAAAGATGCCGTCAAGGAAATGGAAACATTAACAAAGTTTAAAGAACAATTACTGGATGGCAAGGCTGTTCGTTTACTGGATCTCAATGACAGTGATCTTGAAATTATGAAAAACTATGGTTTATTGACAGCGAAACCAGTCATTTACGTAGCAAATATGTCTGATGATGAAATTAATGATCCTGAAAGCAATCATTACTATCAAGATGTTAAGAAACTGGCAGAAAGTGAAGGTAGTGAAGTCATCGCAATCTGTGCAAAGATGGAAGAAGAATTGTCAGGTTTAGATAAAGAAGAAAAACAGGCATTCCTTGATGATCTGGGGATTAAAGAATCTGGCTTAGGTCAGATCATTCAGGCTGCATATCATTTATTAGGACTACGTACTTTCTTTACAGTTGGTGAACCGGAATGCAGAGCCTGGACCTTCCATGAAGGAATGAAAGCACCACAGTGTGCTGGTGTCATTCACTCAGATTTTGAAAAGGGATTTATCCGTGCAGAAGTATATGGATATGAAGATTTCATGAAATATGGCAGTGAAAAAGCGCTCAAAGAAGCTGGTAAACTCCGTGTTGAAGGAAAGGAATATGTCATGCAGGATGGCGATGTTGTTTTCTTCAGATTTAATGTTTAAAGATTTGTGATATAATAATATTAGATTAGGAGGTTTACATATGAAACTCGTATTAGCTATCGTTTCTAACGATGATGCTTCCGCTGTAACTTCAGCACTCACAAAAAATAATTTCTACATGACTCGTTTGTCTACAACTGGCGGCTTTCTAAGAGCTGGTAATACAACGTTAATCGTCGGTACAGATGACGATCTTGTTGATAAATGTATTGATGTTATTGGTTCTGAAGCAAAAAGACGTACTGAAATCGTTCCATCTACAGCTAGCTATGATATTGGACGCTATGCTTCTTTCCCTGTAGAAGTACAGGTCGGTGGAGCTACAATCTTCGTTCTTGATGTAGATCAGTTTAAGAAACTATAAGAAGTGTAAAGCAGGGCAACCTGCTTTTTAAATGAAATGGAAATTAGAAAAAGTAAGAAAAGTGATGCTCTGCAAATCATAGAAATTATAAATCAGGCAAAAGCATATTTAAAAGAAAATGGTATTCCACAATGGCAGAATGGGTATCCTGATGCGTGTGATGTATTGGACGATATTCAAAAGGGTGGTGCGTATTGTGCGTGTGAAAATGGAGAGGTGAAAGGATATTCATATATTTCATCTCTTGCAGAACCTAACTATACTGTTATTGATGGTGCATGGTTCAATGATGATCCATATATTGTGATTCATAGAATATGTGTTGATTCATCAATGAAAGGTAAAAATGTTGCTTCCCTGTTTATAGAAAAAGCAAAAGAAATTGGCAGAGAAAAAGGTATTTTCAACATTCGTATTGATACGCATGAAAAGAATGCATCGATGCGGAGAATGGTTGAAAAGAATGGGTTTAAAAAAACAGGAATCATCTATGTCAAAGATGGTTCCCCTAGATATGCATATCAATTGATTGTTTGTAAGTAAGCAATCAATTTTTCTTTATTGTTGGCTGTTTTTTCTTCAATGACTGCGTTCAATAATTGATTGAGATACAGTGAAATGTCTTTCCCTGTATATCCTAAAGCAATCATATCTTTTCCATTGATTTGAAGCTGTTTTAAGCTGTAACAATCATTGTTTTGAATAATGGATTGATAAATATGGAAAGATTGTTCATATGACGTTAAATCGTAGGCTTCTCGGTAATTTAAATATTGCATGAAATCACATGACATATCTTTCAATAAATATAAAATATCTGTTTTTGTGGATATTGGTGCATTTCTGTATTTGATCATTTGAGAAATTGCGGTGATTTCTTTGTTTGAATATTTCATGTATTTTAATGTGTGTTTAACATCACTGAATGCAGGATCTGACAATACTAGAGCAAAGCGAATTCTGTAGTCTTGCTTAGAATTCTGTAATCGCTGAATCAATTGTTCCCAGTTCACTGAATCCATTTCTTTTAGAAATACAGAGAACACCTTTCTATATGGATACAATAAAGGAACACAGCCTTCGCCAGCAAAAAACTTATTCATCTCTTCCTGAATTCTTTCGATGGAAACATAAGACAATGTTTCTTTTGTATCTAAGATTGCTTTTGATGTATGATCATCAATTGAAAAATTAAGCTGTGAAGCAAAGCGAATCGCTCTTAAAATACGTAATGCATCTTCTTCAAAACGTTGATAAGGATCACCAATGCAGCGAACAATCTTTTTTTCAATATCTTTTTTTCCATTGAAAAAATCTAAAATACCAGTTTCTTCACAATAACAAAGGGCATTAATTGTGAAATCTCTACGAGCACAGTCTTCTTTGATTGTCCGTGTGAAAATGACTTCGTCTGGATGACGGTGATCTTTATACTCTGCATCTTTTCTATAGGTAGTGATTTCTACAGGAATATGTTTTGAAACGACAGTAACTGTGCCGTGTTTTAAACCTGTATCAATTGTATGATAGGCATGAAAAACCTGCTTTGTTTCTTCTGGGAGTGCACTTGTGGTCAAATCATAGTCGTTGACGGGCTTGTTTAGCAAAATAGAACGGATTGCTCCGCCAACCACAAAGCATTCATAACCGTGTTTGTTTAATTCTTTCATTAAAATAGATACATATTCTGGAATTTCTAATTTCATATGAAATATTATACGGTAAAATAGATAAAAAAGATGGAGATATTCATATGAGAATTGGACAAAGTACTGATATACATCAATTAGCTGAAGGCAGAAAACTTGTTTTAGGTGGCGTTGAAATCCCACATACAAAAGGATTGGTTGGACATTCTGATGCTGATGCATTAACGCATGCGGTAGCAGAAGCTATTTTAGGTGCACTTGCATTAGGAGATTTAGGAAAATGGTTTCCTGATACAGATGAAAAGTGGAAAGGTGTGAATTCACAAATCATTTTAAAAGAAGTTGCTAGAATGATGGATGAAAAAGGATATCGAATTGGAAATGTTGATTCACTGATTATGATTGAAAAACCTAAAATGGCACCACATATTGAAAAAATGAGACAAAACTTCGCGGATGCATTACATTGTTCAATTGATCAAGTCAGTGTCAAGGCAACACGTGGAGAAAAGATGGGATTTGTTGGCAGAGAAGAAGGTGTGCAGGCATTTGCGGTCGTTCTTCTTGAGGAAAAATAAAAATGTTTAAAAAGACAACTGAAGAAAAGGTGTTGAGAGATCCCGTACATGGGTATATTCATGTGGATTTGCAGGTTGTATGGAATGTGATCAATTCCAGCTGGTTTCAACGTCTAAGAAGAATACGTCAGCTAGGTGGTGCGTATGTTGTATATCATTGCGCAGAACATTCAAGATTTGGGCATTCTTTAGGCGTATATGAACTTGTTAGAAGAATGGTCAGTGAAGTACAGGATATTTCAAATGCCTTAAATGAAAGGGAAAAAGTAACCGCAATGCTTGCGGGGCTTTTACATGACATTGGTCATGGCCCATATTCTCATGCGTTTGAAGGTGTTACGAAAACAAGTCATGAAGAGTTTACGTGCAGAATCATTGAAGAAAATACAGAAATTACAAGGTTTCTTGAAGATTGTTGCGAAGGATTGAGTAAAGATGTAGCGGATGTGATTCGACATGAAAGCAGCAATCCATTACTGAGTCAGCTGATTTCTTCACAATTAGATGCGGATCGCTTTGATTACTTGTTAAGAGATGCATATTTTACTGGTACAAAATATGGAGAATATGATCTTGAAAGAATCTTGAGAACAATGCGTGTACATGATGGAAAGCAGCTTGTGATCAAAGAAAGTGGCGTATATGCGGTTGAAAACTACATTATGGCACGTTATCACATGTACTGGCAGGGTTTACTATCATCCCGTTGCTAGAAGTTATGAAACCGTACTGCATTTGCTTTTTAAGCGATTGAAAGATCTGGGATATGAAAATGCTGATGAACATGTCATTTCTCTATTTGAACCAATTATTTCAGGGAAAAAGATATCTTTAGATGCCTATTTTCAACTTGATGAAACGTCGTGTGGATATGGTTTCCATTTGTTGACAAAGCATCCTGATCCAATTGTTTCAGATTTAGCAATTCGTATTCGAGATCGTATTTTATTTGAATATCAAGATTCTCAGCCAAATGAGAACCGCAAGGTCAGAAATACATTGAAGAAGAATGGATATGATCTGCATTATTACTGGGCAAAAGATGAGGTTGCACAATCTCCATATGTTCCGTATTCTGGTTCTGGTACAGGAAGCATATGGGTACGTATGAAAGATGGCTCAACAAAGGAATTATCGAATGCTTCCAATATCGTATATTCTTTGATCCATGGACCAGAGAAAGATGACAATAAAGTGTATTTTCCTAAGGTGGAGTAATGAAAGTAAGAATACAGTTAAAACAAATTAATTTATTAGAAAATGAAGAAAAAATAATTGCGGATGGAAATGCAATTTTAGAAAACAATCATTTAAAATACAAAGAAAAAGATGAAAATGCTTTGCATTTTGTGACGTTTGAAGAAGATGAGGTTACATTAGAGAGAAAATGTGATATTTCTTCCACTACAGTTTTAAAAAATGGAAAATTTGGTCATTCGACGATAAAAAGTCCATATGGGGATATGGAGATGAAAACAAAAACACACAAAGTCGTAAAAAGCGAGTCGCTATGGGCTGTTGAATACAGTGTGATTTGTGAAAATGAAGAAATTTTACGCCAAAGGTTGGAGTGGAACATACAATATCTTTCATAATGTATCTTGACTTTATATCTTCCACAATGTAACATACTTGCGCAATAAAGAAATCGTTTGCATTTTAAAATGCGTAGATAAGGGAGATAAAAAATGAGCGTTTCACAGAGCATGACGGATGTAGCTTACCAGTGCTTGTCAAAGAGAAAAAAAGAAATCGATTTTGCAAAACTTTGGGCAGAAGTAAGTAAGCAAATGAGCATTCCAGAAGAAAAGTTAAGAAAGAAAAAGAGTCAGTTCTATTCAGAACTGATGCTTGATTCAAGATTTGCTTCTTTAGAAGGAAACAAATGGGATCTAAGGAACAGAAGAAAGTTTGATGAAGTTCATATCGATACAAGTGAGATTGCGATGGATGATGAAGACCTCGACGAAACACTGGATAAGAGCGGATTAGACCTTCCTACTGGGGATGATGCATTTGACAATTAAAAAATGAAAGAGGGGCCACTTGAAGTGACCCCTTTTTTGGAAAGGTGAAGAATATGGAGCCAGACAAGAATTTGAAAGAGGAGCAGCATACAGAAGAGCTGCCTATCGTTGAAGATGTTGTATATCATCACGAAAATGAAGAGGATACATTGGATGAACCTGTTGAAAAACCGGTGCGTATGACCCCTATTACTGTGGATTTGGATGATGCTGAGAAAGATGATATTCATATTGGGATGTCAGAAAAGAAAGCAGAGACAAAAAAAGAAGAACCTGAAACAATTGATAAAAAACCAGCAAATCATAAAAAGAAAACATGGATTTTTATTGTGCTGGCGGTTGTGTGTGTCATTTGTATTGGTGGGTATTTGCTGATTTCTAATTATGAAAAACAGCAGCAGGCGAAACAGGCTGCGTATGATAAGATCTATAACCAATTAAAAGTTACTTTTAAAGAAGATGAAAAGGATGCTGATGGCAACAAAGTGGATTTGACAATCTATGAATATGGCGTTGAAGCGAATGATCCACTTTCGATTGTGGATACACACTATGGTGATATCCAATGTAATCCATCAACGATTGATACATCTAAAGTAGGAACGCAGAAGCTTGTATATACAGTTTCTATGGATGACAGCTATGGTCAGAAAGTTACGAGAGATTTTTCTTTGAATATTACTGTGCATGATACCCAGTCTCCACAGATTACATTGAAAGAAAGCAAAGTGACAATTACAGAAGGTGATGCATTTGATGCAGCAGATAATATTGAATCTGTGAAAGATGCTGTTGATGGTGATCTGCAGTTTGTTGAAACGGAACCTGAAAAGGAAGAAAAGAATGCACCATATTATTCGAAAGGCTGGTATACGATTTCTAGTGATGTAGATACAGAAACACCTGGAAGTTACAATGTACGTTTAAAAGCTTGCGATATCAACGGAAATGCAACAGATCTTGCTTTTAGTGTTACCGTTAAGAAAAAAGAACCGTCATCATTTATGACAATTGGTACAAGAACATATACGCAGGCTTTGGGACAGATGAATGAAGGAAAAGACGAAGCAAGTGAAGGCCAAGGTAAATGGGAAGATGTGAATTCTTATCTTGGAAATGTATTGTATCGTTCAGATGTATATGATAATCAAGAAACAATGATGAATGATGGCCAGCAATATGTAAAAGATCACTTTGATGATTTGACAAAAAATAAGGAATCAAAGAGTTTACAGATCATTGGAAAGATATCCATAGATACAAAAGAAGCAACGTTATATTACATGTCTGCATTAGATGATAATGGCGAAGTTATGTATTATTTTTATGCAATTGTATGAAAAAAATGTAAATAAGTGATTCGTATCACAAGTAAAGCTTGTCATGGAGGTTAATCGCGACTAAAATATAGGTACCAAAATATAGGAGGAATCGAAATATTATGGCATTAGTTTCTGCAAAAGAAATGGTTGAAAAGGCTCACGAAGGACATTATGCTATTCCAGCCTTCAACATCAACAACTTAGAATGGACAAAGGCTGTGCTTGCTGGCGTACAGGAAGCAAAGTCCCCAACAATCTTACAGGTATCTGAAGGTGCTGGTAAGTACATGGGTGGCTTCAAGACAGTCGCTGACATGGTTCGTGATCTTTATGAATCAATGGGTATTACTGTTCCAGTAGCTCTTCATTTAGACCATGGCACATACGAAGGTGCAAAGGCTTGTATCGAAGTTGGTTTCACATCTGTTATGTTTGATGGATCTCATTACGATTTTGATGAAAACGTTGCTAAGTCCAAGGACATCATCTCTTTAGCTCATTCAAAGGGTATCTCTGTTGAATGTGAAGTTGGTGGTATCGGTGGTACTGAAGATGGCGTTACATCTAACGGTGAATTAGCTGATCCAAAGGAATGTGCTGAAATCGCAGCTTTAGGCGTTGATTTCTTAGCTGCTGGTATTGGTAACATCCATGGTGTATATCCTGCTGACTGGAAGGGATTAAACTTCGACAGATTAAAGGAAATTGACGAAGCTGTTGAAGGCAAGCCACTAGTATTACACGGTGGTTCTGGTATTCCATTTGAACAGGTTCACGAAGCTGTTACACTTGGTGTATCTAAGGTTAACATCAACACAGAATTACAGTTAGAATTCGCTGCAGCTACAAGAGCTTACATCGAAGCTGGCAAGGATAAGGAAGGCAAGGGTTATGACCCACGTAAACTTCTCAAGCCAGGTACAGAAGCTGTAACAAAGAAGGTTGTTGAACTTTGCGAAGCTTTCGGCTCTGCTAACAAGGCTTAATTGCTGAAAAACTATGAAAGAATCCATAATGTATGGGTTCTTTTTTTATGCAGTTTATATCTATTAGCACTTCAGAAGAGCACGCCGTCCTCATAGGGCGGTGGTGAATTCAGCGTTACTGTTAACTGATGTACTCTTCTATTCTTTTGATTTCTGTGCTGTTATAAAACAATATATTTTCGCATAAATAAGCCATATTCTGCACTTTATATATGATATAATATATAAGTGAAAAGGACTTATTCATGTATAGAACTGACAGGATTTATGTAACCGAAAATCATGAGCTGTATGAATATCTGGATGGCTTTGCTCACAAGGCAAAGTGTCTTCATAATGCTGCATTGTTTCGTGTTCGTAATGCCTTTACTGCACACAACAAGACTGCTTTGACAGCTAACGAGAAAGAAGTTCAAGGCGAGCTTGCACTTCTTAAAGGTCAGAAGTCTTACTATGTGCTTGGAAAAGGTGTTGTAGAACACGTTTTTCGTATTACAAATAATCCTGATTTCTTTTCCGGGCTTCCTATGCAGACTGCACAGCATGTCATCAGACAGGTCTGTACAGATTTCAAAGGCTGGCTTGCCTCTTTAAAGAAATACAAGGAAGGTCCTTCTGGTTATACAGGGAAACCTAAGATGCCTGGATACTACAGGAATGATACAGCTTCTTATCTTTTTACCAATCAGGATGCTGTTATCTATGATGGGAAACTGAAGCTTCCCCGTACAAAGATACGCATTCCTGTACGCAGAAGACATGGCAGGCTGATGGAAGTAAAGGTGAAACCTGTTTCTGTCGGATACGAACTTTTACTTGTCTATCAGGTAAAAGCTGCTTCTGTACAAAGCGGTAAACATGCAGCTGCAGTTGACTTTGGTGTAGACAACACAATGGCTGTTGTTTCAGATACGGGTAAAAGTATTCTTTTTAAAGGCAGATTCATCAAATCAGTCAATCAGTATTTCATGAAGAAAAAAGCTGAACGCATCAGTCTGATGAGCAAAGGAAAAGAAACAACAGAACGTGTGTGGTCAAAGTATCTTGACAGACTTTCTGCATACAGAACCAGCTACATCAGAGAATGCTTTCATAAAATGAACAGGAAGCTGCTTGTCTGGTGTCAGCGTAATGACATCGGCTGTCTTGTGTTAGGCTCTAATGCTTTCTGGAAACAGAACAGCAGCATCGGTACAGTGAACAATCAGAATTTTGTCAGCATTCCTTTTGAAATGCTCAAATCCATGATTGAATTGAAAGCATGTGAGTATGGCGTAACTGTTGTCAGAAATGAAGAGTCATATACAAGTAAAGCAAGTTTCCTGGACAGCGATGATATCCCGGTCTATGTAGAAGGTGATGGAACAAAGCATCATTTTTCCGGAAAACGTATTCAAAGAGGCCTGTATCGTTCATCAGATGGAACCGTACTGAATGCAGATATCAATGGAGCTGCAAATATTTTAAGAAAAGCAGGCTGTGATACATCATCAGTAATATTGACAAATCTGTTGAATCCAGAAGTTTTTGCATTTGCAGATTTAAACAGGTAACTGTGTAAAAACAGTAGAGGTCGAGTGAGCCGGCCATTGTGAAACCATAGTGCAGCCGTAAGGTGCGTAACTACAGGCCACAAAAATCAAAATCCCTATGGTAATACCCTTCTCTGTATGAGAAGAGTACATCACAGGGATACCATATCGGAACTACGTATCAGGTGTGGTAGTTCATAAGATTAGATTCACATGATTATAGATATAACAATGGTGCATATACATATCATGATACGTATGTTGGTTCAGAAATTTTTGCTGGTGAAGAAGGTGTTTGGTATGAAGGAAAAGCACAGTATGCGATGAATTATATTGGACGTGTATTGCACCAGAATTTCAGTGGAGAATTTCTAAAAGAGGCACTATGCCATGCAGATCAGAATATGCCATATAGAGGACCAGAATACTATCAATCTGGAGAGTATACGTATAAAACAAAAGTAATAGGGGATATATTCTGGTTTCAAGGATATGAAGAAATATACTGTAAAGATGAAAAAGTATATGAATGTTATTATCATGGTGGAATTATAAAGTAAATAAAAACCCCAAGATAGTTTTGGGGTCAGGCAAAGCTTCAGCGGAGAGATAATGAAAAATAAATCCTTCTTGCGTATAAATCGTGAGTGGTCTGCAAACTACAAACGAGAATACAAAAGGAGGATTTATAATGTCAAAATATATTAATGACTTACACAGTCTATCACACACGAAATGGAATTGTAAGTATCATGTGGCGTTTGCAACGAAGTATAGAAGAAAAGCATTTTATGACGCAAGAAGGATTGAAGTAGGAAAAAACACGAAAAGATACAGGAATATATTCAGAATCAGCTGAAGGAGGATCAAATAGCTGAGCAGCTAGAACTGGAGATGGAAGATCCGTTTACGGGAAATAAATGTATGCCATAGACCACATTAGCGCTGTAAGGTACAACTTTGAGAGCAGGGCTATACCCGAAACTGAAAAACCATCGGCTAGACCGGTGGATATTTATTTAGGCAATGCATTTGATGTGTAATTTACATGAAATTTTCATTTTATTGACGCATTAAAATAAGTATAATGTAACGTATGGTAAATAAAAATAGAAATCTCAAAAAGCAAAGTCATTCACGTTATAGTTTGAAAAAAGGAAAAAGACCTGCAGGTCTACACTCTCAATATGTGGTTATTAATGCAGATAAAAATGCAGAAAAGAAAGTGGATATAAAACCAGTTGTACATAAAGAAACTGATTTTATTCCAAGAGAAGAAAAGAAAAAACCGTTATTGAGACGTTTTCAAATGCGTCAGAAAGATATTGAAGCAAAAAAACTGCGCGAAAAGAAAATAGAAAAAACTAGTCGGAATTTAGAAAAAGCAAAAACAACATATGCTCTTGTGAAGAGTGATTATGTTGACAGTAAAGATGACATTAAGTCTAAGATCAAACAGTTGAAGCAGGATGCCAAGCATCAGAAGAAGGTTTTGAAAGAAGCTAAGAAGAGCTTGAAAGCATCAAAAAAAGAAATGAAACTGTCTAGTAAAAAACATTTAGGTGTTTTTACTAGTGTATTAGCTGTTCTTCTTTTTGCGATTTCAACATTGTTATATTTTGTTGTGCAATGGCTGATTAGAACATGGCCAAACCTGAAGATGGATGAGTTGATGTATGAGGCAACTGCTCCACTTGAAGGAACAGGTTCTAATATGATTGATGCTTTTATTCAGCAGGCAGTTGTTCCTATGGCAATTGTGGTAGTTATCGCAATCATTGTCATTGTGATACTTACAAAAGCGGGTACTTTATTTAGACGACTCGGAAAATCAATTCTTGTGGTTGTATCTTGTATTTGTGTGGGAATTGCAGGTACAACATTCTGGAATCATCTGGATGTTGGAACATATGTGGAAAATCAGACGACAACATCTGATTTTATCAAAGATGAATATGTAGACCCTTCAAAGACACAGTTAACATTCCCTGAAAAGAAAAGAAATTTAATTTATATCTATTGTGAATCTATGGAAATGAGCTTTGCGGATCAGGAAAATGGTGGTGCAAGAGATGAAAATGTCATTCCTAGATTGACAGCACTGGCGGAAGAAAATGAAGATTTTTCTGGTACAGATAATTCACAGTTAAATGGTGGATATTCTATGCCTTCTACGACTTGGACAATGGGTGGTATTTTTGCGGCAACTGCAGGACTGCCACTGCAGACAGATGTTGGTCGTAATACAATGTCTACGCAATCTACATTCTTCCCAGGCATTACAGCACTTGGTGATATTTTAGAAAATGCTGGATATAATCAGACATTCTCTTGTGGTTCTCCAGTTTCATTTGGCGGTAGAGAATTATACTTGCAGGAACATGGAAACTATACATTCCACGACTATGAATATGCACAGGCAAATGGAATTATTCCACGTGGTTATTATGTATGGTGGGGCTTTGAAGATGCACGCTTGTTTGAGATGGCAAAGAATGACATTACAAATATGGCAAGCAGTGGTCAGCCATTTAACTATACATTATTAACGGTAGATACACATTTTGAAGACGGATATCTGGATTCTTCTGCAGAAAATAAATTTAATGATCACTACTCTAATGTTTTCTTCCATTCTGATGAGCAGGTAACTGAATTTGTGGATTGGTGTAAGACACAGCCTTGGTATGATAATACAACAATTGTTATTTCTGGTGACCATCCAACAATGGATTCTGACTATATGGAAAATATTGATCCAGAGTATCAAAGAAGAGTGTATACATGTTATATCAATTCAGCTGTATCTGTTGAAAACAATACAAAGAGAACATTTACAACATTTGATAACTTTCCCACAACTTTGGCTGCTTTGGGTGTTCAAATAGATGGAGATCGTTTAGGTCTTGGTACAAATTTATTTTCATCAAAACAAACATTAACTGAACAATATGGTTTAGATAAAGAAAAAGGTGAACTGAATAAGAAGAGTACATTCATGTCTGAATTGAGTGGAAATGATGTATCGAATGAAGAGTTCCAGGAATATCTGAATAAGGAAGGTATTCGTTCATCTGTTGTTTATTTACAGAGTTATGATTCTGAGGCAAAGACTGCTACGTTATCTGTAGATGATATTTTCTATACAGGTGGAAATATTGACTATGTTTCTGTTGAAGTAACACATCCAGATGGATCAAGACAGAAAGTGAAGGCAGCGCATAATAAGTCAGATGGCAGATATGATGCGGTGATTGATGTATCCAATGGTGGTATTGAATACCAGACAATTTCTGTAGATGCACATATTCGTATTGATAACTCCGATGCTTTGAAGACACAGAATATTTATCAATATTCTGGAAATCTGGCTGTGATTCCGTGTGAAGATAATCTTCTGCAGCAGACACTGCATAGTGCAAGTGCATTAGATCAAAGAAGATATGCAATCTTTGTAACAACACAAGGTGATGCATTCGCTCAAATGACGGAAGCAGAAAAACAAGAATTGATTGATTTAGGTATTCCACAGACTTTCTTTGATGAAGGTGAAAATACTCGCTATGCGGTGTTATCTAAGGGTACAACAGTCCTCAAGGAAGGCATTGGCTATATCCGTGACAGTGGTGAATTAGCAAATGGAACGGGATATACAATTTCTAGTGCGGATTCTGATGGCAGTTATGCGACAATTACAGTTGGCAACAACTGGCAGAACTTAACAAACTATCGTGATGGTGTGCATGTTGTAATATATGATATGCAGGCAGGAAGTGTTGTTGGCAAGTGCGATTTCAATACGGCTGAAAAACCATGGAATGCACAGTTGTATACAACATATGATGAAGAAGCAGATACATTAACATTCCACGCAGATGGTGCAGTGAATGCAGCTGGTGGACAGTTAGATGTTGAAGTTGTTGTATGGGATAAGTCTGATATCAATGACAAGCTTGAAATTGGCATGTCTTCTTCAAATAATTCTGAATGGTCTGTTACAATTGATCGTGATGATAAAGATATTAAGAATCTATATGCAGTTTGTTATTTGAGAAGCAGACAGTCGAACTGGCATAGAGTGGATGAAGGAAAAGTATCTGATTTGATTGAGAAGGGCTTATTGATGACACCTGTAGAAATCAGCGAAAATACAACAAATACACAAAATAACGAAGCTGTACTACAAGAGGGAGAACAGTAATGGATAGAAAGAAACTATTAATGATCTATAACCAGAAAGCTGGTATTTCTGGAAGTATGAATGATTTGTTTCAATGTATTGAGTATTTAAGTGTACATGGGTATGAAGTTACAATTTTTCCAGTGGTTCCAAAGAAGGGATTAACTTGTGAGTCTATCTTAGAAAAATCTAAGGGGGAATATGATCAATATTTCATCTGTGGTGGAGATGGAACATTGAATCATGCGACAAATGGTATGATTGCTAATGATTTACATGCACCAATCAGCTATGCTCCAGTTGGTTCAACAAATGACTTTTCTAAGAGCCTTTATGGCAATAGAAATCATTCTTTCAAAGATATTTGTAGATTCATTACACATGGAGAACCATTCTCATTTGATGTAGGGAAATTTAACGACAGTTACTTTAACTATGTTGCGGGATTTGGGGTATTCCCATCTGTTTCTTATACAACACCACAAGATATGAAAAATCGTTTGGGATATGTTGCGTATGTATTGAATTTTTTAACAACAATTCCTGGTGGATTGACATATAAGAAACATTGTAAGATTACACATGATGGCATAGTTGATGAAGGTGATTTTATGCTTGGATTGATTACAAACAGTATTTCTGTTGCAGGGACACAGCCAGGCGTAATTAAAAAGAGTTCATTGAATGATGGTGTTTTTGAAGCATTGTTAATTAAAGCAAATCCTTCTCCAATTGATGTTGCGGAAATGATAGCGGCATTTAATGGAAATCGTGATCATTGTAACGGTGTATTAACATTTCAGTTTAAAAAAGCTGCGTTTGAATTTGAAGATGAAGTACCATGGACACTGGATGGTGAAGATGGTGGGAATGTTCAAAATTCTGAAATTAGTGTAATTCCTGAAAGAATTACTGTATTTGTTCCAAAGAAAAAATAAGGTCCAGAAATCTGGGCCTTTTTCAATGCAAAAGATACATGAGCATAATCGTTGTGAAATGTAAGCGTACGCATTATAGTTGAGAAAGAAAGTGAGAAAAACATATGTATATTTACTATCCAAGCTGTAACTTTTCTATTGCTTCACCATCAACTGCGAAAGTAGTGAGAAATCTTTTGAAAGAAAAGATGGTAGTTGCGGGATGCTGCTTAAGAGATCAAAGAGAAATTCATGAAGATGATATTGGTGTTTATTTTTGTCAGCATTGTAGAGAAACCATTGAAAATAAAGTTAAAACAATGAGCCTTTGGGAGTATATTGATTCTCTGGAAGATTTTGAATTTCCAGATTACAACCATGAAAAGATGCTTCTACAAGACTGTTATCGTGATCGAAATCATCCAGAAGTACATCAGGCAGTCAGAAGTATTCTTCAGAAAATGAATGTGGATATAGTGGAAGCAAAACGCAATAAAGAGAATTCGGTATATTGTGGTACATTGCATTATGAAACAGAAAATCATGCATTGCTTGAAAAATTAAAAGCATATCCAGATGCGAAGATCTCTGAACTTCCATTAGAATTACAAAAAGAACTTATGGAAGATAACTTCGAAGGCGTGGATTTAGATATGCAGATCATTGTTGACTGTAATCGTTGTTTAAAAGGTGTTGAACTAGCTGGAAGAAAAGGCATTCATCTGTTAAACCTTGTAATGAAAAACTACTTGTGATATTGCATCTGTATATGTTCAATGCCATCTTCTAAGAATGGATTACTTGTTTGTTGAAAACCGAGCTTTTCATATAGTGCGCGAGCATATGTCTGTGCTTCAATTGTAATTGTATCAGCATTATACGTATTGATTGCGATAGCAATTGCTTTTTTAACAACCATGGATGCATAGCCTTTGTGCCTTTGTAAAGCTAATACTCTTCCAATCGATGGAGTTGGAAATGTTGTATTTGCGGGAAGTACACGACAATAGGCAAGCAGCTCGTCACAATCATTCAATAATAAAAAATGAATAGATACTAAATCATGCATATCTACATCAGGATATGGACAATTCTGTTCAACCACAAATACATCAATTCTAGCTTTGTAGAGTTGATGTATTTCTTTTGGGGTGAGATCGTTAAATGTCTTTATAATATATTTCATAATTGTTTCAAATTATAGCACAAGAGTCAGGAATCTGTAGTACTATGGACAAGAAAGGAATTCACATATGGCAATTATTTTTCACGAACAATCAAAAACGTTTCATTTATACAATCAACAAATCAGTTATATTTTTAAGGTTTTAAAGAATGGATCTTTAGGACAGTTATATTTTGGAAAAAGAATTCATGATAAAGAATGCTTTGATGAATTATTTGAAATGAGAAAACGTGTAACAGCTTCTGTCTTTGACTCAGCCTCTGTTGTTGCTTCCTGACCATCCTCA
>OGYL01000968.1_pt1 | contig 22968 bp, 19 predicted proteins | sample 1576541 | NCBI WGS metagenome assembly OGYL01 (sample SAMEA3541551, study PRJEB24748) | human gut metagenome | biome: human gut; feature: human-associated habitat; material: faeces | place: China | collected 2012 | reverse complement strand
CTTAATCTGTGGGCCGGAAATTACAAGGATGCAGCCATGGCTTATTATAAGTACAAAATAGTTGAGCCAGTTGGAAAACAGCAAATTGGCGTGGCTGCGCCACAGCATGGTAGGTACCGCCGTTGGATCATCGCCGGGGAAATAGTGGCGGGGCACAGCGGGGGACAGCCCACGATGGACATCACGGTTGTACTCGTTTGCCAGCGTGTAGCGGTCGTATTCGCAATGTCCGGTCACAAACACCTGCCGTGCATCGGTAGTGGCAGCGATCGCCACACCGGCGGTTTCCGACATTGCCAACACCTCCAGCGACGGATTGCGATCAATGTCGTAACGGCTGACCTCGGCAAAACGGGAATGCGGCATATAAAAGACTTCGTCAAATCCGCGCAGCAGGGGATGACGAATGTCCAGCGGACGATGGCGAAATACCCCGGACAATTTCTCGTCAAGCGGCTTTTTGGGGATGTGGTGGTGATAATACAGCCCCGCCATCGCGCCCCAACACAGGTGCATGGTGGAATACACATGCGTTTTGGACCATTCCATGATGGCGCACAGCTCGTACCAGTAATCCACATCCACAAACTCCATGTTTTCCACCGGAGCGCCGGTGATGATCATACCGTCGTAGTTGTTGCCCTTGACCTGTTCAAAGGTCTGGTAAAATTCCAACAGATGCTCGGGGGCGGTGTTTTTGGAAATGTGGGTCGCGGTTTGCATCAAATCGATGTCCACCTGCAGCGGCGAGTTACCCAGCAGCCGCAACAGCTGCGTTTCGGTTTCGATCTTGGTGGGCATCAGGTTCAGGATCAATATCTGCAAAGGACGAATGTCCTGGTGCATAGCGCGGTTTTCGGTCATCACAAAGATGTTTTCCGATTCCAGAATACGGGTTGCCGGCAAATGGTCGGCAATGCGAATGGGCATGGTGAACCGTCTCCTTTTTCGTGGTACCGTCTAGTATACCAAAATAGCGGCTTTTATGCAAGTGCACGAAAAATGACTCTTTTCTTTATCGGACTTTTTTGGTATACTATACGCTGTATGGGTGCTGCATGCCCAAAAGACGATGAAAGAGGCTCTTTTATGAAAATCAGCGAATTGTAAAACAGCGGTCGTGTCAGCTTTTCGTTCGAGGTATTCCCGCCCAAAGCGGACACGGATTTTGACCGTATACAGGAAGCGACCCGCAAGATCGCGGCGTTGAAACCGGATTTTATGAGCGTGACTTATGGCGCGGGCGGCGGCACCTCCCGCCACACCGTGAACATTGCGGAGGATATCCAGCGCACCTGCGGGGTGCCGGCGCTGGCACACCTGACTTGTGTTTCTTCCACCCGCGATATGGTGCACGAGGGGCTGGCGCGTATGCAGCAGGCGGGTATCGAAAATGTGCTGGCGCTGCGGGGGGATATTCCTGCCGACGGCAAGGTCGCGGGAGATTATCAATATGCCAGTCAGCTGATCGAAGATATCCATCGCGCGGGTGATTTTTGCATCGGCGCCGCCTGCTATCCGGAAGGGCATGTCGAATGTGCCAACCGGTCGCTAGATATGGAGCACCTGCGCCAAAAGGTGGCGTGCGGCTGCGATTTTCTGACCACCCAGATGTTCTTTGACAACAGTGTGCTGTACAGCTTTTTGTACCGTATGCTCGCCAAAGGCATTGATGTGCCGGTGATCGCGGGCGTGATGCCGGTGACCAACAGCCGCCAGATCGCGCGCGCCTGCGCGATGTCCGGCGCCACGCTGCCGGCGCGCTTCCGGTCGATCATGGACAAATTCGGCGACGATCCCGTTTGCATGAAACAGGCGGGCATCGCTTACGCGACCGAGCAGATCGTGGATCTGGTTGCCAACGGTGTGCGCGGTATTCATGTGTATACCATGAACAAGCCGGATGTGGCGGCACAGCTGCTATCCAATCTGTCGGATGTGCTGGGGCGGCAGGCATGACGGTATCACGCAAGGAAATCGAACGCTATCTCGGCTGCCGCGGCGGGGCGGACGAGCGCACCCGTGCCATGATCGAGCAGTGTTTAACGGAATTGGAACGCGTTGTTACACCGCATACCGTAACCCAGGAGGTGTCGCTGTCCATCGATGGAGACCGGCTGCAGATCGGCAGCCTTGCGGTGACCAGCCACGGCTTGGCGCACCATTTGCGTGGATGCACCGGCGCGGTGCTGATGGCGGTGACGCTGGGACCGGGAGCCGACCGGCTGCTGCACCAAAAAGAGTGCACCGATATGAGCGTGGCAGTGGTGATGCAGGCGTGCGCTGCCGCCATGGTGGAAGCGGTGTGCGAGGATATACAGAGGTCTATTGAACAAAGCGCGGCGGCGCGGGGATTGTATATTCGCCCGCGGTTCAGTCCCGGCTACGGCGATTGGCCATTGACCGATCAACAGCCTCTGCTGGATAGCTTGGAGGCGGGAAAACGCATCGGGCTGACCGTGACCGATAGCTTGATGCTGGCACCCACCAAATCGGTGACCGCCGTGATCGGATTATCGCATCAAAAGGGTTTGTGCCATGTACATAAATGCGCCACTTGCGCCAAAACGGATTGCGCGTTTCGGCAAATAGAGGCATAGGGAGAGAATACAGATGACCATACGCGAAGAAATGACCAAACGCCGCCTGTTTTTTGATGGCGGTATGGGAACCATGCTGCAGGAGCGGGGACTTGCCGGCGGCGAATTGCCGGAACTGTGGAACCTGACCCATCCGGAAGCGATCCGCGATATTCACGCGCAGTATCTGGCAGCGGGCAGTGATATTATCAGTACCAACACCTTTGGTGCCAACGCGCTCAAAATGGCGGGTACATCGCACAGCGTGGAGGAAATTATTACAGCGGGGGTGTCGCTGGCGCGCGAAGCGGTGGACGCTTGCGGGCGCAAAGCCTATGTGGCGCTGGACATCGGCCCCACCGGCAAGCTGCTGCAGCCGCTGGGCGATCTGCCGTTTGATAAGGCGGTAGAGCTGTATACGCAGGTGGCGCGCGCCGGTGCCGAAGCAGGCGCCGATCTGATTTTGATCGAAACCATGAGCGATACCTATGAAGCCAAGGCGGCGGTGCTGGCGGCGAAACAGGCGACCGATCTGCCGGTGTTTCTCACCGTGATCGTAGATGAAAAGGGCAAAATGCTCACCGGCGGTGATCCCGCGGTGGTGGCGGTCATGTTTGAAGGGCTGGGCGTGGACGCGCTGGGGCTTAACTGCGGATTGGGGCCGGAACAAATGGCAGCGCCGCTCGCCAAAATGCGCGAATATTGCTCGCTGCCGCTGATCTGCAATCCCAACGCCGGTCTGCCGCGCAGCGTGGACGGCCGCACCGTGTTTGATATTGCGCCGGCTGCCTTTGCCGAGCAGGTGGCTCCGCTCGCTGACATGGCGATGGTGGGCGGCTGCTGTGGTACCACACCGGATCATATCCGCGAAGTGGTGCGGCTGTGCCGCGATCTGCCGGTGCCGCCCGCGCGGGAAACGCACCGCCGGGCGGTGTGCTCCTATACCCGTGTGGTCGAGATCGGCACTCCATCGGTCGTGGTGGGTGAGCGCATCAACCCCACCGGTAAATCACGCTTTAAGCAGGCGCTGCGCGACAAAGATATGGATTATATCCTGCAGGAGGGCATTACCCAAATGCACGATGGCGCGCACATTCTGGATGTGAATGTGGGTTTGCCGGATATTGATGAAGCGGCGATGCTGGAGCATGTGGTGCGCGAGCTGCAAAGTGTGGTGGATCTGCCGCTGCAAATGGATACCTCCGACCCCGAAGCGATGGAACGCGCGCTGCGGTGCTACAACGGCAAGGCGCTGATCAACTCGGTCAACGGAAAAGCAGAAAGCATGCACGCGGTGTTTCCGCTGGTCAAAAAGTACGGCGGCGTGGTGGTTGCGCTGGCGCTGGACGAAAGCGGCATTCCCGAAACCCCGCAGGGGCGCTTGGCTGTTGCCCGTAAAATTGTGGACACCGCCGCCACCTATGGCATTGATCGGCGGGACATTTTGGTGGATGCGCTGACCATGACGGTCAGCACCGGTAAGGAAGCCGCCCGCACCACACTGGAATCGCTGCGCCTGATCAAGCAGGAGTTGGGAGTTGGCACTATTTTGGGTGTGTCCAACATCTCGTTTGGTTTACCTCGGCGCGAGCTGGTCAACACGGCGTTTTACACCATGGCGCTGCAAAGCGGACTGGATGCCGCCATCATCAACCCCCATTCCGCGGCGATGATGGATGCCTACCGCGCCTCGCTGGCGCTGACCGGACAGGACGATAACTGCACCGCCTATATTGCGCAGTACGCCGGTCAAACCGCTCCCAAAGCGGCGGCAGCACCCACGGAACTGACGCTGGCGCAGGCGATTGAGCAAGGACTGAAAGAGCGGGCGTTTGCGCTGGCGGAAACCATGTTAAACGATGTACCGCCGCTGGATATTATTGAGCAGCATCTGGTACCGGCACTGGACAAGGTGGGCAAGGGCTTTGAAAACGGAACCATCTTCCTGCCGCAGCTGCTGATGAGCGCGGATGCGGCCAAAGAAGGGTTTGAAGCGATTCGCCGCCACCTCAGCAAGGTGGGGGAGCAGCCGGTCAAAAAAGGAAAGATCGTGCTCGCCACCGTCAAAGGCGATATTCACGATATCGGCAAGAATATCGTGAAAGTGCTGCTGCAAAACTACAATTACGATGTGATCGACCTCGGCAAGGATGTGGAACCGCAGCTGGTGGTGGATACGGTCAAAAAGGAACATGTGCCGCTGGTGGGGCTTAGCGCTTTGATGACCACCACGGTTCCCAGTATGGAGCAAACCATCGCCCTGCTGCACGAGCAATTCCCCGGCTGCAAGGTCATTGTGGGTGGTGCGGTGCTGACTCAGGACTACGCCGACAGCATCCATGCCGACTTTTATTCGGCGGATGCGATGGGGGCGGTGCACTATGCCGAGAAACTGTTTGGCATCGAAAAATAAATAACACTTTACTTTCACAATTCAGTGTGCTAAAATGCAGATATATGGCATGGGAGGGATACACATGAATTCCAAAATCAAAGATGAAAATACCGATTTTTTGTTTGAAGCCATTCTGCAGCTGCATTCGCTTGAGGAGTGCTACCAGTTCTTTGAGGATCTGTGCACCGTATCGGAGATCAAAGCGCTGTCCCAGCGTATTGCGGTTGCCAAAATGCTCAGCGACAAACGGGTGTACAGCGATATCGTAGCGGCGACCGGTGCCTCCACGGCAACCATCAGCCGGGTGAACCGCTCGTTGATCTACGGCTGCGATGCCTACGATATGGTGTTCACCCGGCTGGCGGAACAGAAAAAGCTATGAGCGGATACGGCGTATTGTCCGCTTTCTACGACCGGTTGATGGCGGACAACGCTTACGAACAGCGGGCGGACTATTTGCTGCAGCTGATGGCGAAGCATGGCCGCCCGCATCCGGAAATGCTGCTGGATCTGGCGTGTGGTTCTGGCAATCTGACCATTCCGCTGGCGCAGCGCGGCGTGGAGATGATCGGTGTGGATGGCTCTGCCGATATGTTGGCGGAGGCACAGGCCAAACCGACCACTGCGCAAACGCCGGTGCTGTATTTGCAGCAGGATATGCGTGAACTGGATTTGTACGGCACCGTCAGCGGCGCAGTCTGCGCCATGGATGGACTGAACCATTTGTGCCGCACCGCCGATCTCGCGGTGGTTATGCAGCGGCTGGGATTGTTTATTGAACCGGACGGACTGCTGATTTTCGATGCCAATACTCCTTATAAGCACCGCCAGGTGCTGGGGGATAACGCGTTTGTGTTCGAAGAAGAGGATTTCCTGTGTGTGTGGCGTAACCACTTGCTGTCGCGCACCTGTGAAGTGGATATGCAGCTGGACTTTTTTGTGGATAACGGCGACGGATACGACCGGTATGAGGACCATATTCGGGAACGCGCCTATTCGCTGTCCACATGGCATCGCTTGCTGCAAGAGGCTGGCTTTGAGCTGCTGGCCGTTTACGGAGATATGACCACCGAGCCGCCCGGCGACGAGGAAGAGCGCTGGGTGCTGGTTGCCCAAAACAGAAAGGGATTGTAACATGAGCAAAGCCATTCGTTGCCTGACCAAAGACGCCACCGTAATGGCGATGGCGATCGATTCAACCGATATCGTTGCCCGCGCCGAGCAGATCCACAAAACCAGCGCTGTTGTTACAGCCGCACTGGGGCGGATGCTGACCGCCGCATCTATGATGGGCATTATGCTGAAAGGGCGGGACGATTCGGTGACGCTGAAGGTGTCTGCGGATGGTCCTGCCGGCACCATCACGACGGTGGCGGACAGCGAGGGATTCGTGCGCGGTTACGCCGAACATCCGGTGGTGGAAATTCCGCTGAAACCCAATGGTAAGCTGGATGTCAGCGGTGCGGTGGGCACCAATGGTATGCTGTATGTCTTGCGCGATACCGGCGGAAAAGAGCCGTATATCGGCTGCACCCCGCTGGTGTCGGGGGAGATCGCCGAGGATGTCACCAGTTACTATGCGCTCAGCGAGCAGACCCCCACGGTATGTGCGTTGGGGGTGCTGGTCAATCCTGATCTGACCGTGCGTAAAGCCGGCGGATTGTTGCTGCAGCTGCTGCCGTTTTGCCCGGACGCGGTGATCGATCAGGTCGAGGCGAATGTGGCCAATCTTTCTTCCATGACCGCCATGCTGGACAGCGGTATGAGCGTCGAGGAAATTGTCGCTAAAGCGCTGGATGGTATGGAGTTTGATGTGTTGGATACCTATGAGCCGGACTATCGCTGCAATTGCTCCCGCGAAAAGATCGAACGCGCGTTTTTGACCATGAAGCCCGAGGATGTGCGCAGCCTGCCGGATGAAAACGGCATGACCGAGGTTACCTGCAGTTTCTGCGACAAAGTCTATCACTTCACGCGTGAAGATCTGGAGCGTTTATTGGAGCAAAAATAATTTGGCCAAAATCGGATTTTTTCGTTGACAAATTCCCGATTATAGTGTATGATAATGCTCGTTGCTGTTGCAGCAACGCCCTTTGGAAGCATAGCTCAGCTGGGAGAGCACCTGCCTTACAAGCAGGGGGTCACAGGTTCGAGCCCTGTACTTTCCACCAATTTACCTGGCCCGGTGGTGCAGTCGGTTAGCACGCCAGCCTGTCACGCTGGAGGTCGACAGTTCGAGTCTGTTCCGGGTCGCCATAATGTATTGAGGCGAGAGCAATCTCGCCTCAATATGCCTCTGTAGCTCAGTCGGTAGAGCAGCGGACTGACGCAAAGAAGCCGCAGCCGTCGATATACGCCGCTTCCTCAAGCTCCATCGGGATGGAGTCCATCAGCCCGCGGATGAGGAAGGTGGACATCGGGATGCCGATGGCGGTATACAGGAGTATCATGCCGCCGTAGGTGTCGTAAAGTCCGAGCTTATTGATGATGACAAAGTACGGCACCATTAGGGCGTTCAGGGGGATAAGTATGCCGGCCGTGAACAGGCCGTAGAACTTCTCGCGCCCCTTGAAGCGGAAGCGGGAGATGCAGTAAGCGCTCATGCTGGCAATAATGACGTTGAGCGCCGTTGCGCCGAGGCCGACGAGAACGGAGTTTATCAGCATCCGCCCAAGCCCTGCGACGGTCAGGGCGTTGATGTAGTTGCCTATCTGCCACACGGCGGGGAGCGAGAACGGATCCGTCAGAAGTTCATAGTTGGTCTTGAATGATGATATGACCAGCCACAGCAGCGGGAAGAGCGTATACACGGCGAAGAATATGATAAGGAACCAGCGGAAGAATATCAGCAGACCGTGCTTCACGTTCTGCCACGGAGATCTACGGAGAACAGATTTATTTTCCATCACTGTTTCCTCCTTGGCTTTGCCTGTACCGTCTCGCTGCGCCCTTCAAAGAGCTTGCGGATGCAGATGATGAAGAGTATGCCGACGATAATGAGTATGACGGCCGTCGCGCTTGAGAGGCCGTAGTTTGCGTCCTGCATCTTCTTGTACAGGTACAGCACCATCGTCGAGGTCGTGTTCGCGGGCTGACCGTTCGTCAGCATGTAGACCTGCTCAAACTGGCGCAGACCCATTATGCTTGCAAGCGTGACGCAGGTGAGCAGAGACGTCTTCTTGATAAGCGGGATGGTGATGTATATCGCCTGCTGGAAGTCGGATGCGCCGTCGATGGTCGCCGCCTCCAGAATACTGGGGTCGATACCGGTCAGACCGCCGAAGATGATCAGCACCTGCCAGCCAATGTTGCTCCAGACCAGACAGAGGAACACGACGAAGCGCGCGCTCGGGCCGGAATTGAGCCATTCGATTGCCAACGCGTCAAGCCCAATGGCACGCAGAACCTCGTTCAGCGGGCCGGAGTAGCTAAACATGATCTTGTACAGAAGGCCGACGACCGTCATGGAAATGATCGAGGGAAGATAATATACAAGCCGGAAAAATCTCCAGCCGGGTATGCGGTCATTTAAAATTACGGCGATGATCATGCCGATCAGCGCCTGTACGGGAATTGTCAGGAGAAAGACGCCGGTGTTTTTCAACAGCGTCCAGAAATTCGGGTCAGAGAATATGCGGATGTAGTTCCGCAGGCCGACCGGATCGCTTTTGAACATTCCATCCCAGTTGGTAAAGCTCTTTACAATCACCATACCAATGGGGTACGCACAGACCAGCAGTTCCAGTGCAAGCACCGGCAGAACGGACAGCCATCCCTGCCGGTTTTCCCGCCGCAGCAGCGCGCTGTGTTTTCCAGATTTCATGGTTCACCTCTGCTTTCAATCATCCGCAGCGCAGAGCGCTGCGGGTGACCGTGTATCTGTGCCGCACGGCACAGAGCTTCACATTTTCCGTCAGTCAAGCTGTGCGTCGTCCATTGCCCGTGTCAACTCGTCCAGCGACATGTTGCCGACCAGGACCTGGCACGGCAGAGAGCAATAGATGTTTACCACATCGGCACTCAGGCAGTTGTCCGGCCAGAAGTAGAGGCCGCCGGCCATCTCGACCGCCTGCGCAAAATAGGGATCGTCCGTCCTGCCGATATCCGCGGCGGTGATATCCGTGCGGATCGGTATGGCGGTATTCTTGGTATACATGGAGACCATTTCGTCGCGCGAAAGCAGGAACTTTACAAACTCGACCGCCATGTCGGGATTTTCGCTGAAGTTGGACACGCCAAGCGCCGCGCCGACGCCGCCGACAGCAGTATCCGTATCGATGAGTGATTCATCCGCAGTGGGAACCGGCAGCATGCCGAAATCGTCGCCGAGCGCTTCATGATAGGTTTCATAGTCACCGAAATAGAGCGTATGAAGCGCGCTGCCGCCCTGAAGGAACACGTTGTAATTGTCGGTAGAGGTAGCGGTATCCTTGTTCAGCCATCCGTTGTCATAGAATTTCTTGTATTCGTTCATCATGAACTTGAAACCCTCGTCATCTGCGAAGGAAACCTGTTCATCTGTGTGGGCAAGAATGCCGTCAAGACCACTGAGCTGCTCCCACCACATGCTGAGGCAATACAGAAGCAGTCCGGGATAGCTTTCATCTAGGTGCAGGGGCTGAATTCCTGCGTCGCGGATCGCGTCAAGCGCCGCATAGAATTCATCAATAGTACGCGGCGGGTTCGCTTCAAAGTCAAGTCCGGCCTGCTTGACCAGCGACTTGTTGTAGGCAAAGCATGCGACGCTCTGGCCGAGATAGGGCATACCGTAAATCGTGTTATCTGCATTCATGCCCTCGGCGCAGGTTTCCCAGCCGACGACCTTCGTGCGCAGATCATCATCCAGATAGTCGTTCAGCGGCAGCAGGCCGTCTTTGAGCGAGATCAGCGCCGGGCCATTCACAAAGCAGGCAATATCCGGGCCGTACCCGGCGCGAGTCGCTGCCTTGAAGTCATTCATCAGCTGCGCATTGTCATTATACGCATTGATCTCGATGGTCACATTGGGGTGCAGCTCACGGAAGCGTTCGATGGCCTGTGAGATGTACCAGGTCTCCTGCCCTTCCTTCAGCTCGTTCGGGCGGATCATGTCGTTGCAGCTCCAGAGCGTCAGCTTGATGGGCTTGCTTTCGTCTGTCGTCTGCTCTGCCGGAGCCTGCGCATCAGATGTATCCGGTGCTGCAGGTGCGGCGCAGCCCACAATGCCAAGCGCCAGTACAAGCACCAGCGTGAGAGCCAGAAATTTGCGTACATGTTTCATTTTCGTTCCTCCGCTTTCTTTTTTGGGGATCGCTGCTCATAGTTTAGTGGAAGCATCTGCGAAATAACATACAGCTTCTTGCATAAAATATCGTTTTTTTGTTCAAACGGCCGCCCGCTGTGCCGCGCTGCAAAAATAACGATTTTTTGCTGCAAAAAATCGCCGCAGCTGAACTGCGGCGATTTTCTACGGCATTTTCTGTCCGTCCGGCTGGCTCTGCCGCTTGAAGCGGTAGGGCGTAAGGCCGGTTTCCTCGCTGAAAATTGAAACGAAGTGGCTGACGGAGGTGTAGCCAAGCTGCGCGCTCACCTCGCCGACCGGGTACAGCCGGAGCAGCTGCTTTGCCTTTTCGATTTTCTGTGCTCGGATATACCCGCTCAGATTCATGCCGGTCGCCTGCTTGAAAAAACGGCTGACATAGGAGGGGCTCATATAGACCTCCTGCGCAATATCTTCCAGCCGGATTTTGCCGCACAGATGCGTCTGTACATATTCTGTGATCTGCCGCAGCAGGATATCCGGCTGTGACTGGCTCCGGCGCGCGTCCAGCACGTCGATCAGACGGTGAATGCCGGCTGCCGCAAGTGAAAGCTCCGCTGCCGAAGCACAGCTTTTCGCGATCTCGTCGCCGCTGACCTCATCTGCTCCCGCAATGATCCCCGTCTGCTCCGCCAGAAGGATCGTCCGCTGAATAAACGCAGTGAGCTGTGCCGCCGCCTGCGGGAGCTGCGGCCTCGCGTTCTTTAGATGCACCGTCAGCGCATCCAGTTCGGCGTGCAATGCCGCAGCGCTGAAAGTGTTGGTTCGCTTATAAGCCGGGCGGCCGGCTGTGTGCCGCGCGGGAGATGCGCTGAACCGGTAGAGTTTGCCGTGTCCGTCGTAATAGGCCGACGCGCAGGCTTGATGCGCGTGCTCATAGAGCGCCGGTATCTGCCGGGCATCGTTCGCGGTTTCGCTGATTCCCATGCTCAGGATGCAGTCAATGCTGCTTTCCGCCATGCTTTGCAGACGTGAGAAAGCCTTCTCCATCCGCTCAGGCGAAAGCGCAGGCAGGAGCGCGGCAATATTCCGTCCCGCTGTACGGAAGAAACAGCTGGAACCCTCACGGCAGAAGATCTCCTGCGCGATGGCGATGATACCGGCATAGGGCGGCTGCGCGCGCTGGCTGCCGGTATCCGGCATCTGAACCGTAAGCAGGCCGACCGTAAACGGCGCGCCCCGCTTCAGAAGCCCCCATTTTTCCAGCTGGTACGGCGCTGTGCGCAGATTTTCCGCCGTACCGCTGAGCAGCAGATTCAGATACTCCGTCCGCAGCTGCGGCGCCGTATCGGCATGCGCTTCGCCGTCCGAGTTCCGGAGCCGCTCCCGTTTCAGCTGCTGCGCAACGCGCCGCACCGTTTCCAGCAGGACATCCGGCGTCGCCAAATCCTTCTGCAAATACTCCGCCGCGCCAAGGCTCACCGCCTCCTTGTAGCGCTGGATATCGTTCATGCAGCTCAGTACGATGAAGCGGGTTTCCGGTGCCGCGTCCTTCACGCGCCGAATCATCTCCAGTCCGTCGATCCCCGGCATGACGATATCCACGATCGCAATGTCGGGCTGTTCCCGCAGGATCAGTTCAATTCCCTCTTCCCCGCTGCGTGCTTCGCCGGCAATGATAAACTGACTCTGCTCCCATGGAATGACCGTCTGCATACCGATCAGGTGAAACGGCTCATCATCAATCAATACAAGCTTCATCACAGTGCGTTTCCTCCCTTCCCATTTTCAGCGGCAGCCGCAGATACACGCGCGTATAGCGCTCCGGCTCACTTTCAATCGTAATGCCGTAGCCGCTTCCGTAGAGCATCCGCAGCCGCTCCTGCACGTTGTACACGCCGATATGATTGCTCCCGCGGCCGGACATCAGGTGATCGCCGCTGAGGAGCTGCGTCAGTTTTTCCGGCGTCATCCCGATGCCGTCGTCGCAGACGGCCAGCGTCAGATCGCCGTCCGCAGCAGAGGCCGTGACAAGAATGGAGCCCGCCTCCGCACGCTCTGCGATCCCATGCAGCACGCTGTTTTCCACGATCGGCTGCAGAATAAGCTTTGGAATCTGCGCATCGAGCAGCTCGCCCGGAACCCGCGCCTCATAGGTGAACAAATTCTGATAACGCAGCTTCTGGATATAGATGTACTTTTCCAGATAAAACAGTTCGTCGCGGAGCGACACGGCATGGTCGATCCCGCTGAAGCTGTAATTGATCATACAGATAAACGCGCTGATCGCCTTGCTGATTCCCACCGCTCCCTTCAGCTCCGCCATCCAGCGGATGGTATTGAGCGTGTTGCGGATAAAGTGCGGGTTGATCTGCTCCTGCAAAATCCGGATTTCGAGATCATGCCGTTTTCCGTCGTCGCGGCGAATTGTCTGGATGCTGTTATCCAGCGCCTCGACCATGTCATTGAAGCCAAGATACAGATCTCCGATCTCATCTGCCGTTCCCGGCTGCACACGCACGGAAAGATCGCCGCGCTGCACCTGATTCATGCTGGCGCTGAGCGCTGTGACGGGGAAAATCAGCCAGCGATTGATACAGAGCATCATGACGGCAATGCACATGCAGACTGCCAAAATCAGCGCTGCCGTCAGCCATGAAAGCGAATAAACCGAACGATACAGGTCGGTATCCGGCACGATCATTGTCAGCGTCCATTTGTCCCGACTTCCCGGAAACTCGATCTGCGTGGAGAAAACCTGTCCGCGCTGAAGTCCCAGCCGGACGGTTCCGCCGTTCGGCTGCGCAAGAAGCTCAGGCTCCGGCAGCACGCCTTCGGAGGATATCACATAGTCTCCAGTGCTGCTGGATAAGAAAACAAGACTGTTCGTCGTGATTCTGGAGCTGCACAGCAGCCGCTCCATCTGCGTTGTGCTGATGCCGAGCAGCGCCACGGCAGCGGTCTGTCCGTCCACAACCAGGTTGCCCGCGACATAGAGTGAACGGCCACCCAGCAGATTGAACAGGTCGTCCGACACGCCGTACCAGACGCGGCTGTAATTGCTGCTGCTCAGCGCCTGATACCACGCGTAGGCATCCAGCCGGTTCCTTCCGTCGCCGCCCGGCGCAAGATAGGTGGAATAGCATGGCCCATCCGGAAACACAAGCGCATAGGAACTGGGCATTTTCAGCCGCAGCAGATTCCGCGCGCTGTAAAGCTCCGTTTCCAGCTGTTCCTGATAGGAAAGATGCGCCTCACTGGTGTCCGGCAGACGGCGCAGGCCGGAAAGCACGACAGTATTTGTCGGCAGCTCCTGAATCGTTGCATAGAGCAGATCGACCTTTTCATTGATCTCCTGCGCGGTGATGATCAGGTTTTTTCGCGCAAGCGTGTTGGTCTGCTCCTTGATGATATTCCGCGACTGCGCGGTCGAAACAATGCCCATGACCAGAACCGGAATGATCGTCATGAACGCCATTGTCAGCATGATCTTTTTTCGGATCCCAAAGCGGTGGCGCATATCGTTTCCTCTCCTCAATCTGTCTTCTGTGCAAGCATCTGGGCGCGGCTGAACGCGCGGTATTCCTTCGGCGTCATATTCAGATACTGCCGGAACGCTGCGTAATACGACTGCATATCCTCATAGCCGGACGCGCGTGCAGCCTCGCTGACCGGGCAGCTGCTGCCAGCCAGAAGCTCGCAGCTTTTCTCGATCCTTGTCCGCCGCAGATACTCCCGGAAGGTCAGCCCCGTTTCCTGCCGGAAGCGGCGGCTGATATACGGGACGCTGTAATGCTCGCCCGCACAGAAATCCTGAAGCGTTACGTCGTGCGCGTAGTGCCGGTTGATATACAGGATCGCCTTTTCCACGGCTTCGCAGCCGGTATGGAGCGTCCGCTCCGGCGCGAGCTTCCGCAGCGTCAGGATCAAAATCTCCGTCAACCGCCCGCGGAAAATCTCCGCGCTTCCAAACTGCATCTGCCGGTATTCCTGCACCATCCCGCCAAGCAGCGCGCCGACGCGCCCGTCTTCGTCGTGAAACACACAGTCTGTCCAGTTTGCGCCGAGGATCATCCTGTAATACCGCACCAGACACGCCTGCAGCAGTTCGTTCAGACTCAGGCAGCAGCGCATCGTTTCATCGATGGCCTCCGGCAGAAACAGGCAGTTGATCAGCGTCAGCCCGCAGCTGTTTTCATAGCGGTGTGTACTGCCGAGATCAACAAAAAAATAGTCGCCGCGATGCAGAACGGTTTTTATATCATTGAGCGTATGCTCACAGGTGCCGCCGGTAATATAAGCCAGTTCAAAAAACAGGTGGTCGTGCCGCTGCAGATCCCCCTGCTCACGCTCCATCATGACAAGGCTTTCGTTTTCATGCTGCGCGTTTTCCTCGATTTGGATCGTCTTGTGTGTCATGGTTAAATTCACCGCCTTTTTCAGTAAATAATACGGTCTGGAATTTATCTTAGCGTCTGCTATGATAGAAGTCAATCAGAAACCTGAACAGGAGGCATGCAATATGCAATGGCACGCAAACTGGATCCGTCCCGCAAAGTCTTATGGCAGCGTCTGCCCAGCGTTCCGAAAGACATTTTTCTGCCCGGAGAACGTCGTTTCCGCTGCGCTCCGGATCACGGCGATGGGCGTCTATGAAGCCTCGCTCAACGGCAGCCGCGTGGGCGATTTTATCCTCGCACCCGGCTGGACCGTCTATCAAAAGCGCCTGCAGGTGCAGCAGTACGAGCTGCGGATCCGTCCCGGTCAGGAAAATGAGCTGACCGTATTGGTCGGCAAGGGGTGGTATCGCGGCCGCCTTGCGGGATGGCTTCCGGGTCAGAACAGCAGTGCGGCGCTCCCGGCCGCACTGACGGCGGAGCTGACGCTCCGGTATCCCGACGGCCATACGGACACGATCTGCACGGACGCAAGCTGGCAGACGGCGGAAAGCGACGTGCGCTTTTCCGAACTGTATGACGGCGAAACGTATGACGCCGCGTTTGAGCCGTCCGTCTGGACGCCCGCCATGATCTATGACGGGCCGACCGATACGCTGATCGAGCAGCAGGGCGAACCTGTCCGTGAGCAGGAGCGCATCGCGCCTGCCCGCATCTTCAAAACACCTGTGGGCGAAATTGTTGTGGATTTCGGCCAGAACCTGACGGGCTATGTGGAGATCGCGCTGGACGGTGTCAAAGGCGAAGCCGTGGAGCTTTCCCATGCAGAGGTTCTGGACAAAAACGGGAATTTCTACACGGAAAACTATCGCTCGGCAAAGGCAAAGTATCTCTATTTCTGCAAAGACGGCGCGCAGCGCTACAAGCCGAAGCTGACGTTCTATGGCTTCCGTTACATTCGCGTCGACCGGTTTCCGTGCGGTGCGGAACACGCCGCACAGGAAAATTTCACGGCCATCGCCGTCCACTCCGACATGAAGCGTACCGGATATCTCTCCTGCTCCGATCCGCTTTTGAACAAGCTGTTTGAAAACGTAATCTGGGGGCAGAAGAGCAATTTCCTCGATGTGCCGACCGACTGCCCGCAGCGCGACGAGCGCCTTGGCTGGACAGGCGATGCGCAGGTGTTCATCCGTACGGCGTGCCTGAATTTTGACGCAGAACGCTTCTTTACAAAATGGCTCGCCGATCTTGCCGCCGACCAGCGCGAAGACGGTGCAGTCGGGCACGTCATCCCGAACGTCCTGCATCAGAGCGGCAGCGCCGCCTGGGACGATGCTGCGACGATCTGCCCGTGGGCGGTCTATCTGGCTTACGGTGATCCGAATATCCTGCGCGCACAGTTTGCAAGCATGAAAAAGTGGGTGGACTATATCACTGCGCACACCACGACAAAAGATCTCTGGACCGGCGGCGAGCATTACGGCGATTGGCTGGGACTGGACGCGCCATCGGGCAGCTATAAAGGTTCAAGCCGCGAGGATCTGATCGCCTCTGCGTTCTACGCGCATTCCACTGCGCTCGTCATAAAGGCAGGCCGCGTGCTCGGTCAGGACATCTCCGCATACGAAGCGCTGTACGAGCGCATCGTCCGTGCGTTCCGTCAGGCATATCCGATCTATCAAACGCAGACGGAATGCACGCTCGCCGTCTATTTTGCGCTTGCCGAGGACACACAGAAGGCGGCAGACCAGCTGGCACAGATGATCCGCAGCTGCAGCACGAAGCTCCAGACCGGCTTTGTCGGAACACCGTACCTGCTGCACGCACTGTCCGCGCACGGCTATACGGAACTGGCCTACGATCTGCTCCTGCGCCGCGAATATCCGTCCTGGCTCTATCCGGTCACAAAGGGCGCCACCACGATCTGGGAGCACTGGGACGGCCAGATGGAAAACGGCGATTTCTGGAGCAGCGACATGAATTCCTTCAACCACTATGCCTATGGCGCCGTCGCCGACTGGGTCTACACCGTGGCGGCAGGCATCCAGACCGTTGAGGAAAAGCCCGGCTACGCAGCCGTCCGCATCGCACCGCAGCCAGACAAGCGGCTGGACTGGCTGGAGGCGTCGGTAGAAACGCGGCACGGCCTTGTCCGTTCCCGCTGGGAAAAGCAGCGTGATATGTGGCGCTATGAGATCGAAACGCCGGTCGAGGCAGAGGTCGTGATCGACGGCAGAAAAACGCTCTGCCGCCCCGGCCGCTATATTTTCTTCAGTGAGCTCGCCTGATATAAGAAAAGAGCGCCCTGCGGGGCGCTCTTTTGCAGTAACGCGGGCTGCATATCATTCAGTTTCTTTTATCTCTGCACGCGTCCCGTACCGTCGCCGCCCATGAGTTTTTCCACGTCAGAGACGGACACGCGGTTGAAATCGCCGATGACGCTGTGCTTCAGGCAGCTGGCGGCAACCGCGAATTCCAGTGCGGACTGCTTGTCCTCGTAATGATTCAGGCCATAGATCAGACCGCCGGCGAAGCTGTCGCCGCCGCCCACACGGTCGATAATATCTCGGATTTCGTATTTCTTTGAGACGTAGAAATCCTTGCCGTCGTTCAGGCACGCCGCCCAGCCATTCCAGTCGGCGCTGTGGCTTTCGCGGAGCGTGATGGCGATGTACTGCATATTCGGATACGCTTCCAGCACCTTATCGCCAAGCGCACGGTATTTCTCACGGTCAAGCTCGCCGGATTCGATGTTCACATCGGCTGTGATTTCAAGCGATTTCTGCACGTCTTCCTCGTTGGCAATCGCAACATCGACGTACTTGGCAAGCTCCCGCATGACCTCACTGGCCTTTTTGCCGTATTTCCAGAGGTTTTTGCGGTAATTCAAGTCGCAGGAGACGGTGATGTTCCGCTTCTTTGCTTCCTTGACGGATTCCAGACTCAGTTCCATCGCGGATTCGCTGATTGCAGGCGTAATGCCCGTGATGTGGAACCATCCTACGCCGTCAAATGCCCTGTTCCAGTCGATATCGCCGGGCTTTGCAAGCGCAATCGACGAATACGCCCGGTCATAGACAACTTTGCTCGGAAGCTGGTTTGCGCCTGCTTCCAGATAGTAGATCCCCATCCGTCCGTCGCCGCGGACGATTTTTTTCGTGTCTACTCCGAAGTAGCGCAGTTCGCGGATGCAAGCATTGGCAATATCGTTCTGCGGCAGGACGGTCAGGAATTCCGCGTCCATGCCGTAATTTGCAAGGCTTACTGCTACGTTTGCCTCGCCGCCGCCAAACGTCGCTTCCAGCATCGGAGACTGGAAAAAGCGTTCATGCCCCGGCGCTTTCAGGCGGAGCATGATCTCACCAAACGTTAAAACCTTCATCCGCGCACCTCCCTGACGATCTCGCTTGCCTCGCGGCACAGCGCCGTCACCGCGTCAAAATTGCCTGCGGCAATCTCTTTTTTCGGGCACAGCCAGCTTCCGCCGACGGCGTGGACAAACGGCGCTTCCAGATATTCTTTCAGGTTCTTCGCGTCCACGCCGCCGGTCGGGATGAATTTTACGCCGCCGAACGGCGCGGAAAGCGACTTCATCGCTTTCAGGCCGCCGTAAACGCCCGCCGGGAAGAACTTCACCACGTTCAGGCCGAGTTTCATACCATTTCGATTCCCGTCGTTTCCGACAACCAGTAAGACCTAGCGCCCAAAAAATATCCGGTCTTTCCATAGGGAAAGACCGGGTTTTTTTATGACCGCTTCCGGCGGTATTCTGTCGGCAGTTCGCCGTAGGTTTCCTTGAACGCTGCGGTGAACCGGCTCTGGCTCTCATAGCCGACTGCCTGCGCAATGGCGGCGATATCGTTCTGCGTTTTTAAAAGCAGCGACGCCGCCTCCTCCATCCGGTGCTTTTTCATGTGCGCGGCGATCGTCTCGCCGTAGACCTGCTTGAAGCAGCGCTTGAGCGTCGTTGTATTCATCAGATACTTTCGGGACAGTTCCTCAATCGTGACGCGCTCAGCGAGATTGTTTGTCAGTTCGTCGTGGACATAGCGGATGATCTGCTCCTGCGAGGCCTGAAAATCGACTGTCTTCTCCGGGCAGGCGATCTGCATGACCTGCTCGACGATCTCGTGCAAGAGTTTGATCTGTACCGTGTCGCCTGCCTTGTAGTAGACCTCCTTGCCGCACCGGCGGCTCTCGATCAGCCCGCTCTGTGCAAGCGAACGCAGATGGTGCGAGACGGCGGGGCTCGACATTTCAAGCAGCGCCGCAATGTTGATGACGCATTCCTCCCGGTGGCTGAGCAGCCAGAAAATGCGCACCCGCGTCGGGTCGCTCAGCTGCTTGAAAATATCGCACACCGCGCCGAAATGCTCCACATTCTTCAGTTCCCGATGCAGATCTTCCGTGTGTCCATGCGCACCGTGGTCGTGCGGAAGAGAAAACTCCGCCATTGCCCGTTCCTCCTTGTTTTCCCTGTGTCTGTCAATGCCGAAAAGGACGCGGCACAGGCCGCGTCCTTTTTATTCTGCTCTGAATAATCTCAGACCTGCTGCGCAGATTACTTCGCGGTCTTTTCCTTGAGCGCCTTGCCGGCCTTGAAGACGGGGATAGTGGTCGCCGGAATCTCGATGGCTTCCTTCGTCTTGGGGTTGCGGCCCATACGCGCCTCGCGCTTCTTCGTCTCGAAGCCGCCGAAGCCGACAAGCTGGACCTTGTCGCCCTGGCTCAGTGCTTCCGTAATGGTGTCGAACGTGGTGGTGACAGCCTTTTCGGCATCCTTCTTGGACATGCCGCACTTCTTTGCGACTTCCGCGATCAATTCAGTCTTATTCATGTGTAGATCCTCTTTTCATAAAGTATGAATTTATTGTTCACCGCCCGTTACGTTTTTGCGCGTCCCAACTGGCAAGCAGTTCCTCTCGGGATACCTCCTCCAGAGTACGTCCCTCCGCAAGAATGCTCTGCTCCATAGCGGTAAATCGTCTGATGAACTTTTCACAGGCGCTGTGCAGCGCCTGTTCGGGGTCCTTGTCCAACGTGGAGGCGACACGGACAGCAGCAAAGAGCATATCGCCCAGTTCCTCGTCGATGTTCGTGTTGTCCCGCACAGCCTCGCGCAGTTCCTGCGCTTCTTCTGCTAGTTTATCCAGCGCCTGTCCGGCGGATTCCCAGCGGAAGCCGGTTTTTGCGGCCTTTTTCTGAATTTTCTCCGCCCGCCACGTCGCCGGGAGCGATCTAGCGACACCCTGCATGGCCTCGCCGGTCGTTTTCTGTCCCTTTTCCTGCTTTTTCAGTTCGTCCCAGCTGGCCCTCTCGCCGCCGAACAGGAATGGGTGACGGAAGATGAGTTTTCTGCATTCCGCGTCGGCAATGTCGTCGATGGTCATGCGGCCGCGGTCAGCCTCGATATCCGCGTGGAACAGCACCTGAAGCAGCACGTCGCCCAGTTCCTCGCGGAGCATGGCTTCGTCGTCACAGTCAAGCGCTTCGCAGGCCTCATAGGCTTCCTCAAGGAAATTCCGGCGGATAGACAGGTGCGTCTGCGCCGCGTCCCACGGGCAGCCGCCCGGCGCGCGCAGCGCATGCACCAGCCGGATCAGGTCGTCCAGCATATAGCGCGGTTTGCTAGTAAAATTTATCATACTTTCGTCTCTTTCGCAAGTAGGAAGTTCATGTTTTTTGTTTGATATGCAGGATTTTTGCAATTTTTTCGCCCTTTGGCAGCAGCATGCAGTCCTCATAAGTGATGCACCGCAGAATGATGACGAAAATCACATATACAAGAACCGCCGCAATCAGCGCACCAAGGCAGACGACCGTATTCGAGTCTGTCAGATTCCGCAGCAGCGCGGCGGCAAAGAATGTCGCCGCGCCCATGATGCCTGCGGCTGCCGCCGGACGGATCACATTGCGGAAAATGGCCGGGCGCGTCGTGACAGACCGGCGCATGGCAATGAGATCGAGCACCGTGATGGTCACATAGCAGACGATGGTGCCGATGGCCGCGCCGATGATGTTGAGAGACGGGATCGCCACGAGGACATAGTTGACGATGACCTTCACAACGCCGCCGATGAGCATGTTGATAACCGGCGTCGTCACGTCGCCGTGCGCCTGCATGATGGCGTTGAACAGCAGAACCGTACTGTTGAAGATCACAGCAATGCCGAGATAGGCCAGAATCGGCGTCGCGGTCGCAACACTCTCGGGGCCATAGTTGCCCGCAAGCAGACGAATGATTGGCTCCGACAGCACAGCCAGCCCCACCGCGCACGGCATGGCGATCAGGCTCATGGTACGCACAGCGGACTCCTCCGTATGCCGCGCACCCGCAACGTTGTTTTTGGTCAGTGCAGCAGTCACGGTCGGGATGATCGAGATCGTGATGGGCGTAATGAGTGAGCACGGCAGATTGAAGATCGTCTGGCAGAAGTTATAGATGCCCTTGGCCGTATCCGCCGCGTCGGACGACCACGCAAGCGCGCCGGTCAGCCGCCGCATATAGATCATCGTGTCGAACAGGTTGATGATCTGCAGACCTGCCGAGCCCAGCGTGATGGGGACGGCGATGACGAGCAGCTCCTTCATGGTCTGGCGGGTGGACTTGGCCTCTCCCCCGCCCTGCCGCAGGATCTGGTTGGACTTGCTGAACTGGATGCGCAGATACACGACCGCCACGATGCAGCCTGCCGTCACGCCGAAGATGCCGCCCGCAGCTGCATAGATGAGACTGCCGGTCTTCTTGAGCATCAGATACGCGCCGCCAAGGCCGAAGACCACGCGGATCATGGCCTCATAGACCTGACTGACGGAGGTCGGGGTCATGTTGCTCTGGCCCTGGAAGAAGCCCCGGTGGGCCGAGACAATGCAGATGAGCAGCACGCACGGCGACAGCGCCGCAATGGCCGCCCACGAATTTTCATTCGTCGTGACCATGACAGACAGCGGCTTGCAGAATACGAGCATCACAAGCGTACCGATCACACCAATGGTCAGGAAGACCTTCATGGAGACGGAGTAGATCTTGCGGATCTGCGCGTAATTCTCCAGCGCCTGCGCCTGTGAGATCATCCGGCTGACAGCGACAGGCAGGCCCGTCGTGGAAATCATCAGCAGAACGTTATACACGTCATAGGCCGTGTTAAAATAGCCGAAGCCCCGCTCCTGCAGGATATTCTGCAGGGGAACCTTATAAATGAAGCCGAGAAGCTTGACAATGATGGTCGCGGCGGTTAAGACCGCCACGCCCTGTAAAAAGCTTTGCTTTTTAGGTGCTTTTTCGCCGCTCATGCCTGCGCCTCCGGTTCATCAGAAAACACTCTGGGGATTGCGTAGTCGTGCAGCTCCTTCAGCGCACCCGCCACATCCAGCGTGGGATATTTGCCATCCGCGTATAGAATCCTGCCGCGCACCATCGTCAGCGCAACGTCGTGGCCGGAGGCCGCGTAAACCAGATGAGAAAGCACGTTGTGGCACGGAATCAGATGCGGCTGGTTGAAATCCAGCAGAATGAGGTCGGCGTCCATGCCGAGTTCAATGATGCCGCACTCAGCGCTTCTGCCCTGCGCTCTTGCGCCGCAGACTGTCGCCATCATCAGCGCAGCCTCCGCCGGAAGCGCCTTCGGGTCGCCGGTCTTGCCCTTGGCCATGAGCGCAGCGGCCTTGATCTCTTCAAACAAATCGAGATTGTTGTTGGATGCAACGGAGTCGGTGCCGAGGCAGACATTCATCCCAGCCTTCACCATGCCGAGCACGTCCGCACAGCCGGAGGCCAGCTTCAGATTGCTGACCGGGCAGTGTGCCGCGGATACATGGCGCTTGGCCAGCAGCTGCATATCCTCCTGCGTCACATGGACGCAGTGCGCCGCGACCACGGGCACGTCGAACACATGATGGCAGTCGAGCACCTGCGCGGGCGTCAGACCGTATTTCTCCACGCACGCGTCGTGTTCCTTTTTTGTCTCGGACAGGTGCACCTGTAACTGCAGGCCGTTGTTGACGGCGTACTCCGCCAGCGCGTCCCAGAGCTGATACGTCGAGGTATACTCAGCGTGGATGGACGCTTCGATCTTAATGCGGCCATTGTCATAGTTGTGCCATTTGTCCTTGAGCGCGACCAGTTCCTGGCAGGCCGGGAAGGTGTCAAAGCAGAAATCATCGCCCAGGAACATGGACGTGCCGCGGGAAATATTGGCTTTGATTCCGGACTCTGCCACAGCCTGGCAAATCTCGTCGCAGAAGTAATACATATCCGACACGCTCGTCGTGCCGAAGCGCAGCGCCTCGGCAAGCGCAAGCGTCGTGGCAGCCTTGACGGCGCGGCCGTCGAGCCGGTCTTCGCGCGGGAAGATA
>OGYL01000967.1_pt1 | contig 23002 bp, 20 predicted proteins | sample 1576541 | NCBI WGS metagenome assembly OGYL01 (sample SAMEA3541551, study PRJEB24748) | human gut metagenome | biome: human gut; feature: human-associated habitat; material: faeces | place: China | collected 2012 | reverse complement strand
GGCGGGCTCTGAAATTATCTCTGACCCCGCCTCTCCGGAGTATATGGCCCTTCTGGCCGCCGGAGCCCAGGCGCAGAACGTGCCGGATGAGCACATCCGATATGCGACCTTCTGCGGCGATGTGCTGCTGGAGGAAGGCGAAAGCCCCTACGACCACGGGAAATTTCCAGTCGTTGCACAATACTGTTATAAATCCGGCTGGGAGAGCGACAAGGACGAAGGGCTGGAGCCTGCCGGCGTTGTGCGTGACCTGAAGGACCCGCAGAGAGAACTCAATAAGAACCGCTCTCAGCGGATGCACATCGTGGATAAGCAGGCTCTGGGCGTCCGTTACTGGCAGGGGCAGGCTGATGCAAAAGTAAGGCGTGACATCAAAGAGCAATCTACAACACCGGGGGCCAACATCTTCCTCCCGCCGGGCCTCTCGTTCACCGACGGCCTGCCGGCATCGCAGGACATCGGAAACATCGAACTTGAGCAGCAGTCAAGTAATGACTTCTACTCCATCTCCGGCGTTACTCCGGAAAGTCTCTCCGGCTCTGTGGGACAGATGAGCGGCAAGGCCATCGACCTCCGGCAGACTGTGACGACCGTGCAGACGGCTGAAATCTTCGATCATGTGAAGGATGCAGAGCTCCAGATCGTTCAGATTCTTTGGGGCGACAAGGGTGAGCCGGGCCTTATTCCCCAATTCTTCAATCGCGAAAAGGCCCTCCGCATTCTGGGAGAGGACGGCAAGAAGGAATTCATTCAGGTTGAGCCGGGTATGGGTCAGGCCATGACGGTACAGCCGCAGATTAACCCAATGACCGGAGCGCCTGTGCTGGATGCGGACGGCGACCCCGTGGCCAAGGTGCTCTATGATCTTTCATGCTTTGATTTCGACATCGTGATTACTACGAGCTCCGCCAGCGCAACGGCCCGCCAGGCTAACTTGTATCAGCTTCTGGACGCTAAAAAGGCAGGGGTGGACATTCCCATGGACATCATCCTGGACTTCATGGACTTCCCCGAAAAAGAAGCGGTCAAGAAACGGCTGCAGGAACAGGCCGAAGCGCCAAAGGTTCCGGATGTCAAAGTCTCCGGCACGCTGGACCAGCTGCCGGCCGAAGCGCTTTCCCAGGCTCTGCAGTCTATCGGCGTGACCATCTCGCCGAAGCAGATTATGGCGGAAAGAATGGCGCTGAAGGGAAAGGCGCCGGTTCCGTCCATCGCCGCACCTCAGCAGATGCCACAGACCCCGCAGGGAATGCCTTCCGGACTGCCGCCTAACATTCCAATGAATCAGTAAGCACGATACGGGACACTCGACCCGGCTAATGTCGTTAAACCAGCCGCCCGTATCTTCGGCCTGAGCAATGCCGTGAAACCGCTTACATTTGCGTCCGGCGAACGACGTTAAACCGCATAGGAGGACATTTATGTTTGACAAAGACGAAGACAACCAGCAGATGACCAATGCAGCCGATTTCGGATTTACCGAGGACGACCTCAAGGGCTTTGTCCAGGGACCTAAGCAGGGGAACTCCCCTGCAGGGGAACCGCAGGCAGAGCCTCAGCAGGCCGCCCCGCAGAACCCGGAACCGGCTGCAGACGATGAACCTAAGCCGCAGGCAGAACCACCGGCCCAGCCGTCCGACGACCAGAACGTCGATAAACCTCAGGATGGTGCTGATGGCCATGGTGACCTGGGCAAGGCGCTGGCTGAAGAAAGAGCCCGTCGCAAGGCGATTGGCGATGAGCTGAACCAGCTCAAGTCTCAGCTCACACAGATGATGCAGGCGCAGACGCAGGCACAGGCGCCGGCTGTTCTTCCGAAGACCAGGCAGGAGATTCTCGCCTATGCGAAACAAGAAGCGGCCCGCCGCATGAATCTTTCGCAGAAAGACATTGAGGACCTTATGTTTACTGAGCCCGCCAAGTACGAGGATTTAGTCCGTCAGCAGGGGGCCATTGCATGGGAGCAGGAAGAGCAGGTCAAGCATGCCATGCAGCTCAGACAGCAGAACGTGAATTTCGTCCAGGCCAATCTCGCCAACCTTCCGAACATCCAGGCGATTTATCAAAAGGGAAACGAGATGCTGAACGACATGAAGCGTGGTGAAGCCCGTGAAATTGATGAAGCCTACAGCCGTGTAGATAACGGCGTGGGCACGGAGAAAGATTTCAAGGTGCTCCTCTCCTTCCGCGATAAGATTATCTCGGCAATGCAGGGCGCACCCGCCGCTGCAGGTGCTCCATCTCCGGCCCCTGCTCCGCAGGCATCCAATCCGCTGACACAGGCGGCAGGACTGCCTAAAGCGGCGGCCCTTACCGGAGCCAATCCGGCGCAGCCCAAACTGTCTAATGAGGACATTCTCCGGGCTGTGCGTGAAGGCCATGAAAAGGACCTGCCCAAGGACATCCAGCGTGCTATTGATGAATACTGTGGTTAAGACAAGAAAGGATGTAAGCTATCATGGCTAAAGAATTTGCAATTCCTTCCGCCCTGGTGCCGAAGGTATGGGCGGCAAAAGTTTGGAGAGAAGGCAATAAAGCCTCCTATTTTGATAAATTCACCTCCACCGACGGCTCCAAGCCGATTCAGACCAATAAGGACCTGAAACGTGCGAAAGGCGACAAGGTGACTTTTGGCATCGCCATGAATCTCACCGGCGACGGCGTGACCGGAAATAATGCTCTGGTTAATAACGAGGATACCCTCACCATGTACGATTTTTCCGTCACCACCGAACAGGTGAGAAACGCAGTGGCTCGTTATGTGGGCGATGACAATAAGTCTCCCTACGAAAACCTGCCGCTCATTAAATCTGCACTGGTGCAGTGGCTGGCTGACTGGAAGGATAATACCCTCATCGCCAAGCTGACCGCTTCCCCGACTACAGGCGAAGTGATGGGCACTGAAGCATCCATCACTGCGGATAATAAGCTGACCTGTACGATGATTTCCACCGCCAAGCGTAAAGCTATGCTGCACGCTCCGAAGGTGAAGCCGATTAAAATCGAAGGCCAGGATAAATACATCATGTTAATCGGACCCTATGCGGCTCGTGACCTCAAGACCGACACCGCATGGCTGGAAGCGCAGGAACATGCAGGCATCCGCGGCTCCAATAACCCGATTTTCACTGGTGCCCTTGGCGAATACGACGGCGTGGTTCTCTACGAATACGAAAGAGTATCCACCACCAAGACCGGTGCCTCCAGCGCCAATGTGGTGCATAACCTTCTCCTGGGACAGCAGGCGGCCTGCTATGCGGTCACCCATGAACCGGATGCCATCAAGCAGGTGGACGACTATGGCAACCGCGAGGGCAACGGCATTTCCTTCAATGCCGGAATTGAAAAGGTTATTTTCAACGGCAATGACTACGGCGTAATCCAGGTTATGACCGGCGGCGCTGCAGACTGATTTTCATTAATTTCATATAGTTTCGACGTTCAGGGAGTGGCGATTCGCCTCTCCCTTTTCGTTTGAAACGAAATTGCAACGGAAGGAGGCGGGAACATGACCATCAAACAGTTAATCAACCGGGCCTACATGCAGGTGGGAGACACTTCCCACGTCAACTACACGCCTTTCCAGTTTCTTGAATACTACAACGAGGGCAACCAGCTCCTCTGCCATCTCATCACCAAGTACATGCCGGATGAAGCAGTGGATGATTCGTACAAGGAAATCGATGACGAGAGCGGATGGGACAATTTCGAGGAGACCATGCTTGTGAATTACATGGTTACCAGAATCCTGAACCTAGATATGGCGGCCCTGCTGCAGGAATGGGAGAACTGGATAGCCGAAAAAGCCCGCTCTGAAGGAGGTTCCAATGTAGTGATAGCAAGGGGGTACTGGGATTATGACGGTGAACGAACTGATTACCACCATCAACCTTGATACGAATGAAATCCTGGATGATGAGGCGGAATATATCCCGTATATCAATACTGCAATTGATACGCTCTCTATGATTCTGGCGCCCATGCATGATCCCGAGGTGACTGCCTGCCGGGATGTAGCCAACAATGACGCAATTCCCACAAATTTCCTCCAGTTCATGCCGGTTTCCGGCTATCCCATCACAATGAAGAACGGAACGTTCCAAACGTACGACGAAAAGACGGTGCCGGACGTGTACTATTCCATCAAGAAGCCGCACATTGCCAGCATGGACGATGCGGTGCCTTTTTCGGAGATGTACACTTTCGCCCTGGTGCAGATTGTCTCCTACCTGGTTAAAAAGAAATCCCTCATGATTGATTTCGCCAATGCGGATAATGCATTCATCCAGCAGCTGACGGAAGCCATCAAGGGCGCAAGGGCAAGGTGAGGACATGGCACAGGTATTCCAGACCGCCAGCACGCAGGGATTCCCCCTGGGCATCGACTGGAGCAAACCGGCCGAGGCGGTAGACATCAGGGCTCTGGTACAGGCCCATAACTGTGAGTATTCCGGCACTGACGGCGCTCTGCAGACGGTGCCGGGCATCCGCATTCTATATACGGCGGATAAAGACATCACCTCCATCTACTACGACGTGAACAGAAAATGCTGGTATTTCACCAGTGATGGAAAGATGTACAAAACGGAGGACTGGAAAAGCGCCACGGAGCTGGGGGATCTTACCGGAACGGACCGGCCGAGGTACTGCACTTTCGGCGGCGACGTCCTTGTCGCTTCTGGAGGCAAGCTGCAGGCCATAAGCGGGGCAGGAGATACGCCTTCGACTGTTTCCGGCTCTCCGGATGCCTGCAATTTTGTGAGCTCCAATTCCGGTTCTGTGATAACGGCGTCCACTTCTGACCACCGGCTGCACTGGAGCGCCATCGGCGACTACACCAGCTGGACAAGTGACAGCAATAACAGTGCTTCGGCGCAGTACGTAGACGTGGGCTACAAAGACCAGGGCTGCATTATCTCGGTTTCCTTCTTGTCCAAGGCCATCATTGTCTACAAAGAGTACGGCAGGGCCTACCAGGTTGTGGGAAATCCGCACAGCGGCACGCTTGCCGTCTATCCGCTGTCGGAGACGGCGTACTGCTCCGGCTCTTCGGTTTCGCTGAATGACCATTCTTACTACATCGGAAATGCGGGGCTTATGTCCTTCATGCCGACGAATACCTACGCGAACATCCAGCCGGAGGAAACGGGGCTCAACATCAACGCCCAGCTCATCCGCATCACGGACAAGACGGCGGCCATGTGGTACGTGCCGACACGTAAGCAGATGTGGATTCTTCCGTCGGAGAAGTCGCAGTACATTTTCATCTACCACTACCTGCCGCGCTTTGCGGACGGCCGAGGCGTGTTCACCACCCGGACGCTCTCCCATGCTCTCCACGACGTGGAGAACCTTGACCATGATGTGTACATTGCCTATGGCAATAATATAGGCATCCTTGACGAGGCTATTGACACGGACGACGGGAAGCAGATAGAGACGGCAGTCACGTCGGGGAACCTTCTGGCGGAAAAGCTCTTTATCCTGCTGATGAATTACACATTCGTAACGTCTAACAAGATAGCAGGCTACGGCACGGTGGAAATCTCCAATAAGAAAGCCAAGGCGCTGCAGTTAAAGGTTTCGGAAAAGAGGCTCTATGACGACACGGGGCCGCTTTATGATGCCAACACGGCGCTGGCGAATGAATCGTTTACGAAACTGCTTAAGATTGGCGGCGGGCCGAACCGGTCACTGCAGATTAAAATCTACATCGCCAAGGGCTCCGTGGCCATCCGGCAGTTTGATTACACCTATTCGGAGGTTTAACACTCATGAATTACGCAGAAACGTACCCCTTGAACGTAACGCCCCAGGGGGATTCTACCCGCTCTGCCGTGGAGAAGAACCGAAAGGAAATCCTCTCCCTGGTAACGGCGCTGAATGCCCAGCCGAGCGGAGCAGTGGGAGGAAGCCGCCAGCGAGTACTTTCGGCGGCCATGCTCTCCGGAGCGTGGAATTTCCTTTCCTCCGACGGCCTGGCGGTGATTATCAACGGCTCTGTGACGCCTGTCATTATGAGCTTCGCCGACGGCTGCGGGGAAATCGGAAACATCGATTACATCGGCGTGGTGCGGGACAAGCTTTCCGCATGGCAGCTCCCTGCCAATAACACCAGCTATCTTTACATCGAGCGCTCTGACGCAGGGGCTCTGACCTACGGCTCTACCACCATCGCGCCGGTGGAGCAGGACAGTACGCCATCCGCCGGAACCAATGACGTCGGCCTGTGCTGGTTCTCCACGCTTGAATCCAAGATGTATGTATGGACCGGCTCCGCCTGGCAGCATAAGGTTCGGCTCTTCGTGGGCACTGCCAAAACGGACGGCTCTACGGTGAATAGCATTACTTACAAGGAATACCCTCAGCAGCTGGCACCTTCCCTCCAGCAGAAGCTGAAGAAAATCGAAGCAGAGGCCACGAAGAATGAAAACTGCATTTCAGCAATTAAAATCGGCGATGTGACAGTGACGGCCAACGGCCACCAGGACACCTTCACAATCACGGCAGAGGGGATTATTGCTCTCTCTGCAGATTCAAATACAAGGACCATCAAGCTCTCTACTCCGGACCTCTCCAAAGTGTACGCCCAGGCCAAGCTGGACGCCCATCCGGTGGGCTCCATCTACGAATCCACGGACAGCACTTCCCCGGCCACGCTCTTCGGAGGCACGTGGGAGGCCATGGATGCGGGCCGCGTGCTGGTGGCACAGGGCAAGGCGGCGACCGGCACCACCTTCACTGCAGGGGCTACCGGCGGCGAGGAAAAGCACACACTCACCACGAGTGAATTGCCTGTTACTGACATCAGCGTTTCCGGTACAACATCATCGGCAGGAGCCCACACTCATGCCATTCGTTCCCCGGCAGGCAAAGCTGATGTCGGCGCCGGCCTTGGCCGTGGTTACTTATGGGATAGCGTGCAAACCTATTACACGGAATCAGCTGGTGCCCACACCCATACATTCACCGGAACAGGCATATTTGGTGAAGGCGCTGCCCACAATAACCTTCAGCCATACACGGTAGTTTATCGCTGGCGGCGTACCGCTTAAGCCGTACGTTTCCAGCGGTATACCACTTCGTAGGGCTGTAAGTTGTTATGGCTGACGCCATCGCCGACAGTAGACGTTTGCCCTGTCCAATTCTTGGATGCATCGAAGGAAATTGTAGAGGTACAAATGGGCTCTCCATCATGACCATCACCACCGTCCTGCCTTCCTCCCGTATTTTCCCACGTAAAGGCCCCGCTGGTTGTCGTCTTTGTTTCTCCATAAGCAGAGCACACCGTACCGGCAATATTCATGGTTCCACGACCGTGGGCATGGGATGGCATTTCACTCGTGGTTATTCCAATAAGGAGTGACAAATGAACATTGAACTTTTTAACAGTATTTCCCAGACGGCCGCCAGGCTGACAGACCAATGGGCCTTTAAGCTGGCGGCGTCATGGATTATCGGGATAGAGCTCCATCTGGGGCTCTTTTCCATTTTCTCCATTCTTGTGATGCTTGACCTTTTCACAAGATGGATAGCTATCTCTTACAAGCACCTTGACGGCGCAGGCCTTCCGGATGACCTCTACAGCTCCATCAAAGGCATCCCGGAGGCCCACAGGGAGGGGCTTATTTCTTCCTGCGTCATGAGGCGCCAGTTTTGGAGCAAGATGGCCACCTACATGATTCTGGTGATGGCGGCGCTCCTGGTGGACAACGGCCTCATGCTGCTGGGCAGGAGTGCCATAGCCACCACGCTGATTATCACCTATCTCTCCATGACGGAGCTCTTGAGCATGGTGGAGAATCTCGATGAGGCCGGCGTTTCGGCCCTTCATCAGTTGACTGAAATCTTGAGAGGACGGCGGGGAAGATGAAACTGGATTCACTGCATGACATGGTGAGGGACTACGCAAGGCGCACCGGTGAAAGGGTGAACCTTGACGGCTTTTTCTGGGATGATAAGAAGGGAGGATTCCATGACGGATACAACGAATATTTTAAATACTTCCCTCATGTGGGATTTGTCTTCTGGTCCATCGTGGAACATGCCGGAAAGCGGTATTTCTCTATTAACCAGACCTATGGGAAATTCCATGAGATGTGCCCTTACATGAGGGAGGTGATGCACCTGAACGGCCTCACGGAAATCATCACGAGGACCACCAGGCCGCCCAAGGTGCACGAGCGCCGGTGGGACATGAAGCACCTGAAAGAACTTGACTACACTTTTCAGGGGCGCCGCTACCACGTCATGCTCAGTGATATCACCCATCTGAACTAATGAAAGGAGAAAAATCATGCTGAAATTTGATTTACAGCTTTTCGGAGGCGGGAAGAGATCCAAGGTTGTGAGCACCTCCGCCAAGGTTCCGGAGGCATCCAGCGAGGAAAAGCAGGCGCTTTCCAACGAAATGGACTGGCTCTCCAATGCCCTGGGCGTCTCCAAAAACCTCATGAACCTGGCGAACGGGCAGATTAACAACAACCAGGTGACGCCGGATTATAACGGCCTCCTGCAGAGCGCCCTTTCCGGAACCCAGCAGGCAGGGCAGACGGTTTCCGGCCTACTTCCGCAGGTGCAAAGCGGCGTGACCGGCGCCAATGATGCCAACAACGGCTACATCAACGGCATCGGCAATGCCATGGAGACCTATCAGGAAGGGAACAAGTATTTGGATAGCGATTACCAAAAGGCTCAGGCAAACAATGCGGACACCATGAGCGGCCTTCTCTCCGGAGAGCTCCCCTCTGCCTACGCCCAGAACCGGCAGAAGGCTCTGCAGTCTGACCTTGATTCCACCATGGGAAGCACTCTTTCTTCCCTGGCGGACCGTGGAATTATCAATTCCTCCGTGGCCAACCAGTCTATGAATGATATTTCCAAGAACGCCGCAAACTCCCTGGCATCCAGCTACACCAATGACATGAACACGGCGTCAGGCCTTGCGAATAATGCCTACAACAACCAGCTGAATGGCCTTAATGGCAGGGCGGGCCTTCTCTCCGGCCTCTACTCCGGCCAGCTTTCCGGCATCGGCCAGCAGGCAGGACTTACCGGAAACAACGTTTCCAACATCCTCAACGGAGCCAATGCCCAGGGAAGCCTTGCGGGCCAGCAGGCGAGCCTTGCCAACCAGCCGATTAATACGGCGGCAGCCGCCCAGAGTAACGCCGCATCTACGCCGCTCAACTACTTCAATGCGGCCATCGGACTGCAGAGCCCGAACCTCAATCTCTATAACAGCATGAGCGGCCACCGGTACGCAGCCGCCACCCCGGGGCAGACCTACGTCCAACAGGGAAGCGGCGGATGGTTCGGAAACCTTCTGGGCACGGCGGCCAACGCTGCAGCAGCCTACTACGCCTGCTTCCCGGCAGGCACATTGGTGGCCACGGGGTATCAAGACGTGCCCATCGAAAAGATGAGGGAAGGCGATACCGTGGTCATCCAGGGCGGCCATCTGGACCATGTAAAGAAAGTGCATGACATGGGCGACCAGGTGACCTACAACGTGGAGACGGTGCCAAGCATCGACGGCACAATCAGGAAGGTAACCACTACGGCCACCGAAGCGTTCCTCACGCCGGAAGGCAGGAAACCGCTCTCCGCATTGAAGGCAGGCATGAAGGTATGGACCGTGGACAGCTTCCGCAGACTGGCCCACGTGACAAAGAACAGGGCGGCTGAAAGGGTGTATGAACTGGAACTTGATGACGACAGCGCCCTCTTCTACGCTAACGGATTCGCTGTCGAACCGCTGACCGCCAAGGATAAGGCGGCCAACGGGAAGGCTGATAGAAAGGATGAGAAATAACATGGCAGTTGCTTATATTCCTGCAGATAACATGGGTGTCTGGCAGTCTCTGGGGAATGCCCTGGGGACTTACCTGGGAAAGCGGGCTTCCGACATCCAGAAGACCCATGAGGCGAATGAATACGCTAATGCATGGTTCCAGAACCTTACCGGCTCCCAGCCCCAGGAGGCCAAGACCATGGCGGACTATCTTCCCCAGGATACAACGCCGACGCTTCCCCGCCTTTCCGGCGGCGGGCTTTTAGGAAATGCCTTCTCCGGAGTACAGAACGCCATGCCTTCCATCACGGCCAACGCCCAGCCCATTACCGGCACCACCACCAGCGGTGGCACGGTTCCCACCGGCATTCTGAGCGGCGTTTTCGGAAATGGCCAGAATGGAATTCAAAACGGCGCAGGAGCGTCGGCAGGAAACGAAGGTGTAACTATACCCAATGCCCTTGCAAACTCCGCGCAGAGCTATATGGCCCAGCCCAATTTCAATTCTGCGTCCCAGGAGCAGACGCCTTCTAACGGAGAACAGGGAGGAAACGATCTCCCCTCTGCCCCCGACCGGCAGGCCATCCGTCAGAAGAACATGGCAGACAACGGCGTAACCTACCGGGACCTCTACGTCTCCACTGTGAAAGCCGGGTACTCCCCGGAAGAAGCGAGGGCCATGACACTCGCCAGGGTGAAGCAGGATGAGGACAGCGCCTACAACGCCCAGAGCAAAAAGTACGTTTCTAAGGTGTTGAACCCCATGAAAGAGCAGATTCTGAACGCCCTCATCTTCGCGAAGGGCAATGACGGCAACACCGTGGTGGATACCTACCGCCCTTCCAAGCTGCTGGGCCTCATTCCGGCCATCAACCGCTACAACGAAATGGCGGCCAACGCAGGGGCCCAGGGGATTGACCTGAACAGCCTGAACAGCATTTCTAAGCTGACCAAGCCGGATTATAAGTACATGCAGGGGAAGAACGGCCACATTGTCCGCATTAGCGGGGATAGCGGGGATGTCACCGACGCCGGAGATTTCTCTGATCCGCGAGACCAGTACATCAGAACGACTGCAGGATTCTGGGATGTGAAGAACAGAAAATTCATCACAGACCCTGCCACCATGAAGAAAATTGATATTGACCAGCAGAGAGCCAACGCGCAGGACAGGGTGGCCAACTCCAACATCGCCATGAACAACTACAGAATGACAAATCCTTCAGGAGGCGGCACCAGCGGTCTTACTTCTCAGCAGATTTCTTCTCTGCGCCAGCTGCACATTAGATGGGTGAAGGACAATCCTGACAAGGATGAATCGGACAGCCCATACTACTCTCCCCTCATGAGCGCGCTGCCTTTCACCGGCGGCTCTTCTGGCGGCCAGCAGGACCCGGTGGACGCCAGAATCGATGAACTCCGGCAGCAGGGGTGGTCCCCTGAAAAAATCATCGCAGGGCTGAAGGCTTCCGGAAATGATGCCTATGTATCTCATGTTTGGTGAGGTGATTTAGATGAACTATGGAGAAACGGGATTCGATGACCTGGTGAACTATAGCCAGAACACGGGGAGCGGCCTTTCCGGAGCCGGCGATACCGGCTTCGATGACCTGGCGAACAATTCCCCGGCCCAGCAGGATGATTCTATCCTGGGCAAGCTGAAATCTTTCGGGCAGGATCTCTATGACCAGGCAGACAGGACTACCACGAATATCGAAAACGCCCTCCCGAACTACATTGGGAAGGTGGAAAAGGCGGCCGACGCCTACGGGCAGGAGGTTTCCCAGTCGGCCACCCGTGCTTATGAGGCACGAGCCGGAGGAGAGGAAATCAATGATGAGGACCCGACAAGCGGTTATGAAGGGCAGAACTATGACACGGCCAAGGCAGGCCTTTACGATGCGGCCGTGGGCACTCCTGCCGGTTATGTGGCCATTACTCCCTTCGTGCCGGCGCCGGTACGCGGGGCGGCTGGCCTTCTGGCGGCGCCCACCATAGTGAACGGCACCATGAACGCCTATGACCAGAACGTAGCCAATGATGACGGCACGCCGGTGGTATCCACTGCCAAGCAGACGCTCCTGGACCCTGTCATCGAGCCGGTGAAGGAAGCGGTGACACAGCCGGGGAAGTACGTGCAGGAAATCGTGGACAACCCTCTCAACGTGTGGGACAAGGTTTTCCTGCCTTATTCCATGGCAGAAGGTGCCGTCAAAGGCGGCGAGAAGCTGGTTCCGGACAGGGTAAAGGAAAAGGCAAAGGCCGGGATGGACAGCGCCGTGGATACCATGGACGCTCTGGGAAGAGACCTCCGGGGTGAGGATGTTTCCAGGGGAGGCTCCACTGGCTTTGATGACCTGGCGGGAAGCGGCGAGGGCATGAAGGCCATGAGAAGTGACGTATACGACCCCTTTGGTGACGTTGAACCGGCTTCCCGAGGAGGTTCGACAGGCTTTGACGACCTTTCCAGAGCGTCGAATGATAACGCCGCATCCTATGACGCTCCTCCTGCTGATGTTTCCGCTCCCGTGTTCAACGTGGCAGGCGATGCTGACTGGGCGGGCATGAATAACTCCACCAAGGCGGCGTCCAATGAGCTGGTGAGCCGCTGGAACCAGGCCCACCCGGAAGCGCCTGTCACCATGACAAGCGGCAAGCGTTCCGGAGACGGCACCTCCCACCACGATGCGGGGGAAGCCGTGGATTTCGTCTCTGATGCCTTTGAGGGAGAGGCAGGGCAGCCGCTCCGTGATGAATTTGGCCGCATGGCCAGCGACATGGGCCTTACTCCTTTCGATGAGTACAACGGCAGCGGTAATGAGGCCTACGCCAGAGGCGAGAATTTCCACGTCTCTGTGCCCAAGGACTGGCAGGGAAGCAGCCGCAGCGTGGCCGATATGGCGGATGATACGGGCTATGGATTCGATGACGGCATGAGGGACGCTTCCAACCTGGCTGATGATTCCGACGGCGGCATGTACGAAGAGACCGGAGACATGGCCACGGATGTATACAACCGCTACCGTCAGGACGGCCTCACCGACGCCGAGGCGGCAGGCATGACGGGAAACATTGCCCAGGAAAGCGATTTCAATACCGGAGCTGTTTCCAGCGACGGCTACGGCACAAGGGCCCTCATCCAGTGGGACGGCGACAGATACGCCAGCTTCGAGAAGTGGTGCGAGGACAATGGCCGAGACCCTTCCGACTGGCGGGCACAGGTGGACTACTCCGTGGAGGAAATGAATACCACGGAGCCCGACGCCCTCCGCCGGATGCGGGAGAGGGGCGACGACCTCACGCCGGAGGAAGCGGCCCAGATTATCCGAGAGGACTATGAAAGGCCGGACCCTGCCCAGGCTAATGACGCCCGCCGCATGGACGTGGCCAGAAGGGTGTATGACCAGGGCGGCAGGCGGCAGAGTGCGCCACTGGACGATGGAGAGGCCTCCCGCTCTTCCGGCAGCGAGGATGACGTCATTGAGACCGGCGACAGGGGCGGGAACCTCAATTTCGATGAGCCTGCTCCTTCCGACAGAGCGCAGGTCATGAGGGATGCTTACGACCCGGTGCAAGACCACAAAGAGGCACAGCTGGAGCTTATCCTTCGAGAAAATCCTATGCAAGATGACTATCACACAGGAATCCGCTCCGTGAAGGACATCAATACGGCAGAAGAGGCTTTCCGACAGGCTATTGAGGATGGAGAAGGTACAAATCCGGATTTTACTACAGATATGATGGAGGATTCACTTCGAAGCGGCCATGTAACTGTTTACAGCTCCGGACCTATAAAGAAAGGATCTTTCATCACTCCCTCCCGGATGATGGCAAACGATTATGCAGGAGGCGGCAGAATCTATTCCAAGCGTGTACCGCTGAAAGATGTGGCGTGGATAGATGACGCTGAAGGCCAGTATGCGCCTGTAAAAGTCTCCAGCACTTCCCGCGGAAACATCCAGGCTATGAGAGACACCTCCCAGCCGCTCAGCCAGGCAGACCTTTCCCCCAGATTAAAAGGGGAAGCTATCCGGGATGACGCTTCCCGCGGGTATGACGTAACTGGGGAAGGCAACGCCCAGACTATCCAGCGCATGGATACCATCCGCAGCATGAGGAATGACGTGGACTACACGGCCCATGAGGATACCGGCGTGCCGGTTACCCGCCAGGGCATCGTGGACTACGTGAACCGGCTTTTCAATGCCACCATCCGCACCGGCCGCACGGAGAAGGGCGCAAGGGGCCAGTTCGACACGCTTTCCCATGTCATCCGTACGCAGAATTTTGCGGAGCCCAGGGTTATCGCCCATGAGCTGGGCCATTTCCTGGATGAGCGTTTCCACTTCTCCGAGGCACCGGAATATGCAGGCGAGCTCCTGCATCTGGTGAAGGACAGATTCGAGAACGGCTATGATAACCTGGATGTTTCCGGAAAGATGGCGGAAGGCTTCGCAGAATTCTTCCATGACTATGTGACAGACCGCACCCAGGCCAGAAGGAACGCCCCGAAATTCTACGACTACTTTGAGAAACAGCTTCACCAGGACCCCAAGCTGACGGGGGCAACGAACAAGCTGACCAAAGTCATGTACCAGTGGAACCATCAGGGCTCTGTGGCGAGGGTGAAGGGCCATATTTCCTTTGCCTCCGAATCCACCGGCTTCCAGGGGCTGAAGAACATGCTGAAGGATGGCACCTTTGGAGAAGCCGGAAAGAAGGCATGGAGCCGCCTCTATACGGAAGGCGTGGATGAGCTCCATCCGCTGGCGGATGTGGTGGCGGCCGTGGAGAAGAAAATCGGGAAGAAACTGCCATTCTCTTCCAACCCCTTCCTGAATGCCTGGGCCGCCAGAGGATGGGCAGGAAAGGCCATCACGCTGCTGCAGCATGGAGACCCGGAAAGGGGCATCCCTTCCCTGAAGAGCATTTTCCAGAAGGTGGGAAAGGACAAGCTGAAGGATTTCTCTGCCTTCCTGGTGGCCCTCCGTGAAAAAGACATCTACGACTTCAACAGCAAGCTGCAGAAGGGGGAAGAGGGGGCCGCACTGAAGGCGACCATGGACCCCATTGATGCAGGCATGACCATCCGTGAACTGGCGAAAAATCATCCGGAATTCGTGGAGGCCGCTAAAGAGCTCTACCGCTTCCAGCAGCATCTGATTAATGAGCTGGTGAACGCGGGCATGCTGTCAGCCAAGGCGGCGGAGGACATGCGGAAAAGGTGGCCGCACTACGTTCCCTTCCAGCGCATTGTGGACGGCATCGATGCGCCAAGCGTGGGCGGGAAGAAATTCGTGAACGTGGGAAACACCATCCAGAAGTTTAAAGGCTCCTCCCGTGACATCGTGGACCCCCTGGAAAGCGTCATTTCCAATACCTTCCGTGTGGTAAGCGCCATTGAGAGAAACAAGGTGGGCCAGTCTTTCGTGAAGCTCTCCAGAATTAAAGGCATGGGGGACCTGTGTGAGGAAGTGAAAGGCACACCCAGAGCCACGGACAGCACTTTCTACGTCTGGGAAGGCGGCAAGAAAAAGACCTACGCCACCTCTCCGGAGCTGCTCTCCGCGCTCAAGATGACCAACAAGGAAGGCATGAACATGCTGGTGAAGGTTCTCCGTGTTCCGGCGGGATGGCTCCGAAGCGGCGCCACGCTGTCCCCGGAATTCATCCTCCGCAACCCAGTGCGAGACATGGTTTCCGCTTCTCTCTATTCCAAACATGGATTCATTCCCGTGTGGGACACCGTGCGGGGGCTTTCCCTCTATCTCAAGAAGGGGAAAGAGTACTGGGATTACATGAACAGCGGGGCGGCGCAGTCGGCCATGGTTTCCCTTGACCGTGACTATCTCCACGGACAGATGAGGGACCTTCTGAAGAAGAAGAGCGTGCTTTCCATGTGCGCCAATCCCATCGAAGCGCTCCGGGCTTTCTCCGAAGCGACGGAAATGGCCACAAGGATGGCAGAATTCGACCTGGCAAAGAATGGCTACACCGGCATCGGAAACAGGCTTTTCGGAAAGGACAGAAAACCGCTTTCCAACACGGAGGCAGGCATTGAGGCCAGGGACGTGACACTGGACTTTGGCCGCCACGGAAAGAGCACCCAGAGCTGGAACCAGATGGTTGCTTTCTTTAATGCCTCTATCCAGGGCACGGACAAGATGATCAGGGAATTCAAGGAACATCCCGCACAGATGACCATGAAGACTTTCATCGGCATCACTCTTCCCTCCGTGCTTCTGTGGTATCTCAACAAGGATGACCCGCGCTACCAGGAGCTCCCGCAGTGGCAGAAGGATATTTTCTGGGTGATTCCCGGGAAGGACACACTGTACAAGATTCCAAAGCCCTTTGAACTGGGGATTCTCTTCGGCACCGTGCCGGAGAGAGTAATGCAGTACATGTACGACAAAGAAAAGGGCAGGAACGGCCCAGGATTCAAAGGACTGGGCGAATCAATCACCAGCAACCTGCTTCCGAGCGCCATCCCTACCGGATTTCTCCCGGCTGTTGAGTGGATTTCAAACTATTCCATGTTTATGGGCCGCAACATCGTTCCCCTTTCCCAGTCGAAGCTTCCGGACCGCCAGCAGTACGGTCCATATACTTCCTACCTGGCGCGCAAGGTGGGAAATGCCTTCGACCTGTCCCCAAGGAAGATAGACAACGCCATCCAGGACGTGGGCGGCAATCTGGCGGCCCTGGGGAACAGTATCATCGACCAGGCGGCAGGGCTGGCAGAGACAAGGCCTGCCAAGAGGGCCAGCGAGATGCCCGGCGTGAGAGGATTCACCGCCACGCCCTACGCCTCTTCGGACAGCGTGCAGCGGCTCCGTGATGATTTCAGCCAGCAGGAAAAGCTGTACAACGAATTCAAGATGACCAAGCAGAAGCCGGAAGGCTACGACGGCGTGAAGTACATGAAGTACAAGGCCGCCATGGATGCCATGAACAACACTTACCGGGCTGAAAAGAAAATCATGGATTCCAAGCAGCTTGACAGCCGCCAGAAGCGGGAGCGGATTGACCGCATCAAGATGCAGCAGACAAATATTGCCAGAAGGGCCCTTGGACTTTCCAAAGTTTCCAACGATTAGGAGGAAAAATCATGAAAGGTGTAGACGTTTCTTATGCTAACGGCCATGTGAATTGGTCAGACGTGGCATCGGCAGGCTTTGAGTTCGCCATGGTGCGGCTGGGCTATGGCCATGGCCACATGGACGAAAATTTCTACGAGAACATCAACGGAGCCATTGCGGCAGGGCTGAAGGTAGGGGTTTACTTCTACTCCTACGCCGTGACGCAGGAGGATGCGGACTATGAGGCCGATTTCTTCGTGCAGTCTCTTCTGGACTGCGGCCTTACGGCTGAGAAGCTCCCCATGGGGGTATGGATTGACGAAGAGGATGCCGACGGCTGGCGCCGCAACCATGGGCTTGATGTGTACGGTGACAGCCAGCTTGTCACCAACATGGCCACGTCTACCGTCAATAAGCTGTGGGATGCGGGATTCACTCCGGCGGGGGTGTACATGAATTGCGACTGGAAAGAAAACGTCATTGATATGGACCAGACTGGAGGCGCCGGCCTCTGGCTGGCTCAGCCGGGGGCATCCCATCCGGATTATGACTGCATGCTCTGGCAGTACACTTTCACCGAAAACATCAATGGCCACGAGTTTGACGCCAACATGGTGATGGGAGGTTTTGACAATGTTTAAATTAATAGGCGACAGCATCAACATCACGAGAGGCGATACCGGCATGCTCCAGCTGGAGCCCGCCCTTGACGGGGAGCCCATGGAGAAAGGCACCTATACGGCGGTGCTCTCCGTGAAGGCCGACATGGATGATGAGGCCTACCTCCTGCAGAAACAGGCTGATGATGACGGCCGCTTCTTCTTCAGCCATGATGACACGAAGGACATCCCCGAAGGGACCTACGTTTATGACATTGAAATCCGGAGCGGAGGGCAGGTGTGCACCATCGGGCCGTCCAAGTTTAACGTGAAGGGAGATGTGACCCGGGATGACTGAGAAAACATTCACTGCGGCTACCATGAAGGTAAAACTGACATCGAAGCAGACACTTTCCGCCAAGCTGACGGCAGATGCACTGATGACCGGGAAAGTTTCCCTCATGTTCAAGGGCGATAAAGGGGACAAGGGAGACAAGGGGGACACCGGCGAAACCATCGCCTCCGCTTACTGCAACCCCGACGGCACCATGGTGCTCACCATGGATTCCGGGCGGCGTGTGGCCACGAACCTCCAGCCGCTGACGGACAGCATTGGTTATGCGGAAAGTGCCAAAGAGAGCGCTGCCGCGGCAGCAGCTTCCCAGCAGGCAGTATCCGGGAGTGAAAGTGCGGCGGCTTCCAGCGCATCGGCCTCCGCCGCCTCCGCTTCGGAAGCGAAAACGAGCGAGACGAACGCCAAGACCTCCGAGACCAATGCGGCAGGAAGCGAAAGCGCCGCCGCTTCATCTGCCAGCGCGGCGGCGTCCTCCGCATCCGCGGCGTCCTCTTCCCAGAGCGCCGCAAAAACCAGTGAGACCAATGCCAAGACGAGCGAAACCAATGCGGCGGCTTCGGCCTCTGCGGCGGCGGCTTCCGCACGGACACAACAGGCGGACTGGACGGAGACGGACAGCACATTCCAGAGCTTTATCAAAAATAAGCCGACCAATCTGCTGACTACCAACACCACGCAGACCATTACAGGAGATAAGGAATTCATCGGAGCGGTAACCATGGCCACGGGAAAGATAACCACAGTGAACGCCACCACGGTCAATGCAGATACTGTCAACGCCACATCTCTCACTGTCACAGGCTCCACGTCCGTTCCCACGGCTAACGCTGACAACAACTCCAAGACCGTGGCGAACACGGCCTTTGTGAAAACGGCAATCGCCAATCTCGTGAATGGCGCACCTTCCCAGCTTGACACATTGCAGGAGCTCTCTGCGGCACTTGGAAATGATGCCAACTTTTCTGCGACGGTGTCGAATGAAATCGGGGATAAAGTCAGTAAGAGCGGCGACACTATCACAGGGCCGATTCTCTATGACAAGACGCCGAACGATGATACAGAGCTTCCGAATAAGGCGTATGTTGACGCCGCTATCAATTCGGCGGTGACAAGCGTCACAAAAACGCTTTCCGACAACATGCACGCCCAGTACCCGGTGGGCAGTTACATCTACTCCGACAAGGCCGACAACCCCGCCACCTACCTGCCGTACATGAGTAACACAACGTGGGTACAGACGGCGGCGGGCCGTGTGCTCATCGGTGCGGGCACTGCGGACAGCGGAACAGTATATACTGCCGGGGATACCGGCGGCGAAGAGAAGCATCGACTCACCGTTGAGGAGTTGCCGAATTTTACCCCATCATTTGCCGGAGGCGGTGACCAGCCCCACAACAACATGGAGCCTTACAAAGTCGTCTATATCTTTATGCGGTCCGCTTGAAGATGTAGACGGTGGAATAAGGTTGCATATTGTTATGTGCTACGTTTCCACCGCTGTTTTGTATAACTGTACTTATTGGGTATCTTGTCCCAGCGTTTGTCCCAGCGGCCTGCATATAATTCTGTTGTTCTGGGGCCGAAGAAAGATTGTTGGGTGTGCCATATTCGCAAATAAGATTGTGATTGTGGGACGCCAATTCCTCAACGGTCAAAAGTCAAGAGGGGTATGTTGGCAAAAGTTGGCAAAAGAGTACAAATTTTGTACTCTCCTATCACATGTCACTCACAAGAAACCGATGGAGTAACGATTCGTGACTCCATCACTCTCCATGTCACATGTCACTCACAAGTCAAGCACATGAGGATTCCCATGGCGTCTGCGTTATCCCGCTTTCCGTTCCAACGGTTAAGCACAGGTTACTCACACTTTATTGATGGCTTTCCTCAAATCCGCCAAGGTTTTATGGGTGTAAACGCCTTTCGTCACTCCCGTGCGGGCGTGTCCGAGTATCATCTTGACGGCCGTTTCATTGGCTCCTGCTCTGTCGAGCATTGTGGCCAGCGTGTGGCGGCACTCATGGGGCGTGTGGTGCATGGTCAGCTCTTTTATGGCGTGGTCAAAGAGGCGGCGGAAGGATTCGTAGTTGTCACATGGGCAGATTTTTCCTCCCGCTTTCCGCTCTGCCAAGATGGGCAGGATTTTCTTGTGGATGGGAATTTTTCAGATTCCAGCCAGCGTCTTGCTCTTCTTGATGTTGATGTACTGCTGGCGGAGATTCACGTCACTGGCAGACAGGGAAATGTATTCTCCCGCTCTCATGCCGGTGTAAATCAAGATGAGCACGTCTTTCACGCCTTTCACTGTTTCGACAGATTTCCATAGTTTCCCTATCTGCCGGGCGGTGAACGGCCTTTTGACGTATACGGGAATATGCCTGGGAAGCTCTAGAAAGCGGCTGAGGTCCGTTTCTACGATTTCATTCTTCATGGCGTATTTGTACAGCTGGCTCAAGAGGACGCGGCATTTCTTGCGGGTGCAATATCCGGCATCGATTTCGTCGAGAGCACTCTGCAGGTGGTGGTAGGTGAGTTTTCCGAAGGGCATGGAATAGAGGGAAGAAAGATGCTTATAGCTGATTTCATAGGCCGAACGGGAGGACCGGCCGATGGTTTCGAAATGGCGGCGGCTCCATGCATGGTAGACCGCAGAGAATGTGATTTCTTTTCCCGGCGTCATGCGGTTCACGCTGACGAGGAAGGCGAAAGCCTCTTCTCTGTTGGCAAAGTAGCCAAGCGGGCGCTGGCGGCCGTCTATCGTCTTTTTGACAACCCACGGCCGCCGCCGGTTCCCCGTGAGCTTGTACACCGTTCCATATCCATTGGGGAGTTTCATTTCATTCAAATTCCTTTCTATTCTTGAATGTAGGAGGCTAAAGTATGCCTGATTTCAAATTATCCGATACGGCCAAGAGCTGGATTATTCCCATCCTCCTCACGGCTTTTCTAGTTTCGCTCTACTTTACCGGGCGATACTTTTATGAAAAATACCAGGATGAGAAGCCGAAGGTCATTACCGCGGAGGAAGTGCATGATCCGGCCAAGGTGGCCAAAGAGATCCATGTCACCACTCCGGCTGCACAGACCATCGTGAGGGAGATAGAACGCTCCGGCAGCTCTACTCCGCAGATAACGTACTACGTCACAGCGCCGTCTGTAGAGAAAGGGGCGGAGACGGTGGCGAAACAGATTGAGGAAAAATCTCCGGAGGCTCCCGCCGGCGTGCTGCAGAAGTCTGACCGGACCATCGTCACGCCTAACACGGAAAAGCAGAAGGTTGATGTCTATAAAATCAACCTCCGGAAGGCCCACAAGCTGAAGGCGGGGGCAACCTATGTAGATGGACACGCCTACCTGTCTACCGGCTACCAGGCGGGAAAGTGGGAAGGGCTGATTCACTTTGACAACCGAACGCTGGAGCCTAAAGGTGGGACTATCACCTACACTGTGCTTGAGTGGTAATTGATTGCCACAATTAGACACTTTAGGAAACCGTAGGAAAAATAGGAAAAATAGGAAAAGCCGCTTCCCTTTGATGGGGAGGCGGCTATTTTCTTTTGGCGGCAAAAATACGGCAAAAATTTCAGCCTATTTCAGCCTATTTCAGCGGATTATGAAATTATGGTTATGATTGAAAATGCCCGATAAATACTGATTCAACGGTTTTCGGACTATTCTACTCGCACATGCCAATGATTTATTATATAATAGAATAGTATGGTTAACTTGATGGTTGACTCGTTTTGCTTAGGAGGACAATAGGATTGGCTACGGAAAAAAGAAATTATAAAAGAGTAATGCTTAAATTATCTGGTGAATCTCTCGCCAATGACAAAGGTTTTGGTATTGATCCGGAAGTAGTTTATCGTTTAGCTGGTGAAATTAAAGAAGCATGCGAAACAGGAATCGAGGTTGCTGTAGTAGTCGGCGGCGGTAATATCTGGCGCGGACTGAAAGGCAGCCAGGGCGGCATGGACAGAGCATCAGCTGATTACATGGGCATGCTTGCTACCGTTATCAACTCAGTGGCTCTTCAGGATGCTCTTGAAAAGCTTGGCGTCAGCACCCGCGTACAGACCGCCATTGAAATGAGACAGATTGCTGAACCGTATATCCGCAGAAAAGCTATCCGTCATCTGGAAAAGGGAAGAGTTGTTATCTTCGGTGCAGGTACCGGCAACCCGTACTTCACAACAGATACGACAGCAGCACTCCGCAGTGCAGAAATCGAAGCAGATGTTATGCTCATGGCTAAGAAGCAGACCGACGGCGTATATGATGCAGATCCGAAATTCCATCCGGAAGCAAAGATGTTCACGCATCTCACCTATAATGATGTTTTGCAGAAACAGCTGGCTGTTATGGATAACACAGCCATCACTCTGTGCATGAACAATTCTATACCGATCGTTGTATTCAATATTGATGTACCAGGAAATATAGTCAAAGCATGCAAGGGTGAAACCTTGGGCACTTTAATTGAGGGGGAATAATTACTATGTATGAACAGGAAATGAATCAGCTTTCCGAAAAGATGGACAAGTCCATTACTGCATTGAAAAACGAATTTACAACAATCCGTACCGGCCAGGCTAATGCCAGCCTCCTCGACAGGGTTTTCGTGGAATATTATGGCAGCCGCACACCGGTTACACAGGTTGCATCTGTGACTGTTCCGGAAGCAAGACTCCTCGTAGTGCAGCCTTGGGATAAAACTTTGCTGAAAGATATTGAAAAAGCAATCCTTCAGTCCGATCTCGGGCTGGTTCCCATGAATGATGGCAATCTGATCCGCATGGCCATCCCGCAGCTGACAGAAGAACGCCGCAAAGAACTGGTCAAGATCGTTAATAAAAAATCTGAAGAAGCTAAAGTTGCAATCCGCAATATCAGACGTGACGGCAATGATTTCCTGAAGAAGGAAGAAAAGAACAGTGATGTTTCCAAGGATGTCATTAAGGGAATGGAAGAAAAAGTCCAGAAATTGACTGACAATAAGATCAAGGAACTGGAAACCGTTACAGAAAAGAAAATCAAGGAAATCATGTCTGTTTAATCAGCATTCCATTGATTAAAAACCAAATAAAACAGATTCTAAGGAAATCGTATCTTCATGGTACGATTTCTTTAACTGATATGGATTTTTAGCGGGCGCGGCAGGAAAGCTTCATTT
>OGYL01000965.1_pt1 | contig 23021 bp, 23 predicted proteins | sample 1576541 | NCBI WGS metagenome assembly OGYL01 (sample SAMEA3541551, study PRJEB24748) | human gut metagenome | biome: human gut; feature: human-associated habitat; material: faeces | place: China | collected 2012 | reverse complement strand
TGTCCCGCTTCCGGGGCTGGATTCAGGCGGGGGCGACGCTGCTGACCAACCTGCATCTGCCGAACTTTCTCAAGGGCAAACTGTATCAAGGCGCAGGGAAAACCGTCTGCGTGCCGGGGCTGAACTGCTACTCCTGCCCGGCGGCGTCCGGGGCCTGCCCCATCGGGGCGTTTCAGGCGGTAGTGGGTTCTTCCAAGTTCAGCTTTTCCTATTATATCACAGGCTTTCTCATTTTGCTCGGAGTCCTGCTTGGACGCTTTATCTGCGGTTTTCTGTGCCCCTTCGGCTGGTTTCAGGAGCTGCTGCATAAAATTCCCACGAAGAAGCTTTCCACAAAGAGGCTGAAGCCGCTGACATACCTGAAATACGCTGTCCTGCTGGTGATGGTTTTCCTGCTGCCGGCGTTCCTTGTGAACGATGTTGGCATGGGAGACCCGTTCTTCTGCAAATACCTCTGCCCCCAAGGCGTGCTGGAGGGAGCCATCCCGCTGTCCCTTGCCAATTCCGGCATCCGGGCGGCGCTGGGCAAGCTGTTTACATGGAAATTCAGCATCCTGCTGTCGGTGATTGCGCTGAGCGTACTGTTCTACCGACCGTTCTGCAAGTGGCTCTGCCCGCTGGGCGCGTTCTACGCGCTGTTCAACCGGGTGTCCCTCTTCCAGATGAAGGTGGATAAGAATAAGTGCGTCTCCTGCGGGAAATGCGCCAGAGCCTGCAAGATGGATGTGGATGTGACGAAAACGCCCAACCATACCGAGTGCATCCGCTGCGGAATGTGCATCCGCGCCTGTCCCACCAACGCCGTCAGCTTCCGCTACGGCTTTGGAGACGGCAAAAAAGAACCTGTAAAACCTGCAGATAAATTAAAAACGGAGGAAACAAAATGAACGTAAAGAAAATCATAACACTGCTGCTGGCAGCACTGCTGGTGCTGTCCCTGGCCGCCTGCGGCAAACAGGGCAACGGCGACATGACAAAGTCCGACGCCGAACCCAAGGACGCCCAGGAGGCGGCCGCTATGTACAAGACCCTGATGGATCAGGAGAATGCCATTCTGATGGAAAACCAGTCCCTTTGGGAGAAGGTGTTCCTGTCCGCCGACAAGGGCATGACCCTGCAGGAGGACGGCAAGAACTACGGTGATTTCCTGCTGGACACCATTGAATCCGCCAAGGACAAGTTTACCGCCGACGAGCTGAAGCTCCTGCGCCAGGGCGGCGAGAAGATCCGGGAGATCGAGTGCACCCTGACCGCCATTGAGGCCAAGTTCCCCGAGGCGGCTCCCAAGGCCCCGGGCGACGGTGACAGCATCCCTGCCGACAGCCCCACGACACCCGGCGATGGCGACAAGACGCAGAAATTCCCCGCCTTTGAGGGCAAGGATCTGGATGGCAACACCGTCAAGAGCGACGAGCTGTTCTCCGCCAACGCCGTCACCGTTGTGAACTTCTGGTTCACCACCTGCAATCCCTGCGTGGGCGAGCTTTCCGAGCTGGACGCGCTGAATAAGGAACTCGCGGAGAAGGGCGGTGCACTCATCGGTGTCAACACCTTCACGCTGGACGGCGACGAGGCAGCGATTTCTGAGGCGAAGGACGTGCTGGCCAAGAAGGGCGCTACCTATCAGAATGTGTATTTTGACTCAGATGGTGAGGCGGGAAAGTTTACTGCCAACATCTTTGCTTATCCCACCACCTATGTGGTCGACCGCAACGGCAATATCGTGGGCGACCCCATCGTGGGTGCTATTACGGAAAAGAAGCAGGCGGAGGCACTGCAAGCCCAAATCGACAAGGCACTGTCCGCCGATATGGGCTGACCCAAGATTTTTAGAAAGTGTTTATGATGAAGAAAAAACATCGTAAGCCGGCAGACATTCTGCGCACCATTGCATCGCCTCCGGCAAGCAAGCACCTATACTGTCGAAATGGCCTTTGAAGGCGAAATCTGATCCGCAGCAGAAAAGCGCCGTCTTGGAAGTGATTCCGGGACGGCGCTTTTTACTATCCGCACATTCGATTTCCGCTATTCCTCCTGCTGCTGTGATTACAGAAAGGAACGGGAGGTTATGCGAATGGAGAGATTTGTTGCAGATGAACGCACAGGGCTGAAGTATGAACTGGTTGGCGACTATTATCTGATTGCCGGGGATGATGAGCCGTAGACTCCATCTCCCTGGATTACACCACTACAAATGTCTTCTTTTTTGCGGTTTTCAATTTGCGCAAGTTATTGTACATTATCTAACGATCATGAGTGCGTACTCAATAATCGGAACAACATAGCGTATCTCTGCAAACATTTTTATGCATAAATCTTTTGGCACCACGTCACGTATATGGAATCCCTTACTACGTCCAAAACACTGGGGCACGTCCGCATGGGCATGCCCCAGTGTTTTAGTTTTTCTAAACTTCTTACTGCCAATGCCATTCAAGCGGCATCATACACGATTTTTGAGTTCGCCTCCACTGAACATGGTAGCAGCATTCTCTGCGCACATAATGCTGACGGCGTTTATTGCCTCTCTTGAATACATGCCTAGATGCGGAGTGATAATAACGTTCGGAAGCGTGCGCAAAGGATTATCCGCATCCATGGGTTCCTTAACGGACACGTCCAGCGCCGCAGCACGCACTTTTCCATTCTTGCACGCCTGATAGAGCGCCTCTTCATTCACTATACCGCCGCGGGCAGTGTTTACGATGACGACCCCGTCTTTCATGGCGGAAATCTGCTCCGTACTGATCATATCCTTAGTATCATCATTCAAAGGAAGATGCACCGTTATTATGTCGCTTTTGGCATAAAGCTCATCCAAAGTGACAAATCTGGCATAGTCCTTGAACTCATCGTCAAGCTCCCTCGGACGATGGTTGTATATAAGCACGTTCATATTGAACCCCTCGGCTCTGCGTATCACATTCTTTGCTATTGCTCCATAGCCCAACACGCCGAGCGTCTTTTTATACACATCCACTCCGATCTCCGTCTTCCACGCGCCGCCGCGAACATTGTCGCAGCAGCGGACGATATTGCGGCAGGACGCAAGAATGAGTCCGAACGCAAGATCCGCCACAGCATTGGAGTTTGTTCCGGGAGTGTTGCATACGGCAATACCCAACTCATGGCACTTCTCTACTGGAATATTGTCCAGCCCGACACCGTGCTTGCATATAATTTTCAGCTTCTTGCACTGCTCCAGTACAGTTGCGGGAAATGGGTGGGCACCGATGATGAGCGCGTCGTACTCAGGTATAGTGCGCTCAAACTCTTCCTGATCAAAATCTCCGCCCTTCATCACTATCTCAAACCCTGCGTTTTCCAGTTTTTTTCTCGGCTCATCATTTATTTTACCGAATGAGCGCGATGTTATCATTATTTTCATTTCAGTTTCTCCCCTTTTCCTCTACTATTCTCTTTAGTCCCTTTACTGCATAGCAGGAGCTCGGCGTAAGCGGGAACCATACTATTTTCTTCTCAAATTCACTGCCCGCGAAAATGCAGTTGAGAAGTTTATACATATACTCCGTGCAGATAAATGCTACCGCCTGACAGTCCGTCCAGCGTGTATGCAGATAATATTCCAGCGCCTGACGCACCCCGCCGTTTATGACCCCCTCACAATAGGAATACCTCTGCTGTGGCGTATACCTGTTCATAACACGCATTGCGTGGGCGATGTATATTGCGCGGTTGAATCCGAAGCGCCGCAGGTTATTCATGGCCATGCTTATCATCTGCCTGTCGATCTCGTCAGAACCGCGCTCAAGTATTGGAGAGAGAATTGTCTCCCGTCCGAGGGCATAGAAAAGTTCTCCTGTAAAGGTAGAGAGAATATCGCAGAAAGTGTCGTCCTTAACATAGCAGATATGGGTATGTGAACCCGGCAGAACAAGTGCGGCGCTCTCTATACCTCTGTCTTTCAGTTCGTCCAGCACTCCAAGTATCTCTATTTCTTCTCCACGCATATTCCCTACAAAAGAAAAATCATCATTCTCCGTCTTAATACCCGGCACAAGAAATATCTCCCGTTTGATGTCAGTGCCCTCATAATAGCTGTAAAGGTTTTCTGCAAATGAAGCAACGCTGACTGGTACCTTCAGGTGTTCGACCTCCTTGAGCCCGTAGGGAGAGGTGACCATGCCGGAGGCATATACCGCTGAAATATCCTCATCTTTAAGCACGTTTGCCTTCAGCGCCGCCCTGTACAAGGAGCATATAGTGTTGAGGATTATTTTGTTGCTGCCCTCAATCGCCGCGTCCTTCGACCCTACATTTACTCTTTCCGTATAGCAGATTTCGAAGCTGTCATTGAGCAGATAAGAGCGTGTATTGGATGTACCCGAATCGAAAAACAGTATGTATTGCTTTCCCATATGCTTCCTCCAAAACAGAATCAGATAATGTCACAGTCTCTTTATGGCCTCGGCATACTCGCGGGCAGCCGCCGTAATCTCATCAAAGCGCCCCTCCTCGACCAGTTTTTTGTTTACGAGATTGCCTCCAACGCCAATACCGCAGCAGCCGGCCTTGAAAAACTCGGCACAGTTTGCCGCGTTAACGCTTCCGACAGCCGTCATCGGTATATGCTTGAGCGGCGCACGCAGAGCCTTGATGTATGGTGCGCCAAGTACACCAGCCGGGAAAAGTTTCACAATGTCCGCTCCGGCGGCGTATGCATGCTCCACCTCGGTCGCGGTCATCGCGCCGGGTATGGACACCAGCTCCAGCCTCTTGGTCTCCGCTATGACGTCGTCGTCAACATTGGGGGAAATTATGTACTTCGCCCCCGCCTGCGCTGCAAGGCGAACCTGTTCGACGGACATTACGGTCCCAGCTCCGACGCAGACCTTGTCTCCGAAATGCTCCGTGAGTTTTTTGATGGCAACGAGCGTGTCGCGCGCAGCCTCGGCGCTTGACTGGTCAAATGTGACCTCGGCACAGTATACGCCGCCTTTGGATATTGCTTCCACAAGGTCGATTATATTTTCACTGGATATCCCGCGGATTATCGCTATTATCTTGCCGTCTATTATCTTCTGTATTACTTCTTTTGACATTTTGTTCTCCGATCTGCCGCCTTGATCTGTCTTTTCAGATGTTTTCGGCATAAATTAGAATTTTAAATTGCCATGTACATGCTTATAAGCCACAGTTTTTACGTATTTCACTATGTTCTTATTGTAAAAATTAATTATTAATTATATAATAATAATAAATTTGGCCGTTTTATACAGCAGTTTTCAGCTTGGGAGGAAACATAAAATGAATAAGTCTTCTTGCAAAAAAACTACACTCGCCGATTCCATCGAGGAACAGCTGCGCAAAGCCATCATTACAGGTGAGATACAACAGGGCGAAAGGATAAATATAAAAGAGCTTACGGTAAAATACGGAGTAAGCGAAACGCCTCTGCGTACCGCGCTCAACCGCCTTGTCTCGGAAAACCTGATAGACAACTACCCCCGGCAGGGCATGATCGTCAAGCAGATCAACATTGAGACCGCAAGGGAAACCTTCGAGCTGCGCCGCATGATGGAACTGTACTACGCGGATAAAATGACGCACGCCTATGCTATCGATCTTTCTCTGCGCCGTGCGCTAGAGGATAACGTGAAAAGTCATTACGAGGCGACCGTCAACTTTCCCAAGGATAATTCCTTTGATAACTACATCAGCTTATACGATATTGACAGGAAGTTTCACAGTATGCTGTTGACATGCGCATGCAATAAAATGCTCATGTCGGTATACAACAACCTTAACCCCTTCCAATACATCAACTATGTATATGACCGGCAGTCATATGAACGGCTACTTGCAGGTGTTGAAGAACACAAGTATATCCTTGACGCACTTGAGAGCGGTGATCCTGCGCAGGTTAAAAAATGCCTTGCCGCGCACCTTGATGCCGCCGCCGATTCGATAATCACGATCCTGAAAATAAGCGGCTTTGATGAATGAGGCCAGATAAGTTATTTTTATGCTGCAAATGTACAAATGCATTTGCAGCATTTTTTAGTTCAGTATTTCCTCTGCAATAGCTGACGCACTTAATCCGTATTCAAACATAAGCTCGTCAGGCTTACCTGATTGGCCAAAGCAATCTTTCACACCGATACGCTTGAATTTTGCAAACGCTCCGCCCTCAAGCAGAGTAGCTGCAACAGCCTCCCCAAGCCCGCCGATGATGCTGTGCTCTTCCGCAGTGACTACATAATGGCAAGCACAGGCATACTTGAGTACACATTCCTTATCCAGAGGCTTTATCGTGTGCATATTTATCACCGCAGCGGAAACGCCTTTTTGCGCCAGAATATCTGCAGCTTTTAAAGACTCGTTCACCATTATGCCATAGGTAAAGATAGCGACGTCACTTCCTTCGCGCAGAACATTCGCCTTGCCCATTTGGAAGGGCTTTTGCAGCGCTCCCGCAAAAATCGGTGTCTCGGCTCTGGCAAGACGCAGATACACAGGACCGTCATGCTTTGCGGCGGCAAATACGGCGTCACGGGTCTCGTTTGCGTCGGCTGGGCATATTATCGTCATATTGGGTATCACACGCATGAGCGCAATATCCTCTATCGACTGATGGCTGCCGCCGTCCTCACCTACTGATATTCCGGCGTGAGTCATAGCGAGCTTTACGTTGAAGTTCGGATATGCCACACTGTTTCTTATCTGCTCGTATACTCTCCCAGTTCCGAACACCGCAAAGGTTGAACAAAACGGCACCAGCCCTGTGGTGGACATTCCGGCAGCGACATCGATCATGTTGGCCTCGGCGATGCCCATGTTGTAGTGACGTTCGGGAAACACATTGCGGAATAACATTGTAAATGTGGCGTGGGCAAGGTCGGCGTCAAGTACCACGACCCTCGGATCCAGCTTTCCAAGCTCTATCAGCGCTTCTGCATACGCTTTGCGCGTTGCTTTCATCTCCATATCTTTCACGCCTCCAATTCTTTCAGCGCCTGAAGCCGCTGTTCATTGCTTGGGGCTTTGCCGTGCCATCCGACCTGATTCTCCATAAACGACACACCCTTTCCCTTGACAGTATGGGCAAGGATACACTTAGGCTTGCCGTTAAAAGGCGCATTTATCGCCGCAATGCCCTGATCAATATCATTTCCATCTGCAAGTTCGATCACTTCAAGGCCAAACGCACGCAGCTTCTCCGGCAGCATGCCAAGGCTCATCACCTGATCGTTGGTGCCGTCTATCTGAAGTCCGTTCCAGTCTATCATCACTGTGAGGTTGTCGAGCTTATAATGGCTGGCCGCCATAAACGCTTCCCAGATCTGCCCCTCCTGAAGTTCACCGTCGCCGGTGAGGGTGAACACCTTAAAATTTTTGTTCTGGTGTTTTGCGCCAAGCGCAATGCCCACGGCGAGAGATACCCCCTGTCCGAGTGAACCAGTTGCCACATCAACGCCGGGGCATTTCTTGCTGTCTGGATGCCCTTGGAGTCTGCTGTGCAGTTTTCTCAACGTTGAAAGCTCCTCAACAGGGAAAAAGCCCCTGTGCGCCAATACGGAATACAACGCGGGCGCGCAATGCCCCTTTGAGAGGACAAACCTGTCGCGCTCCGGCCATGCCGGGTTTTTCGGGTCTACTCTCATTTGTGAGAATGCGCCTTCTATCAGCTCGACACATGACAAAGAGCCGCCCGGATGTCCACTAGACGCGTCTGTGACCATGTTTATGATGTCACATCTTATTTGCCTGCACAGCTCTTTGAGGTCACTATTGTTCATAATTTTTCTCCAAAAGTATATCTGTAAACTTCACTTAAAGTTCTTGTTTTCCACTTCATAAAGCTGATCCAGCAGTCCACTGAGGAATGCTACACGGTTCTCGTCACCGCCGATGGCAAAGCTGCTCTCAAGGTACGAATCAACTATTTTGCATGCATTGCCGGAGCCTACAACATTCGCCCCCATTGAAATAACGTTCGCATTGTTTATCTGTGCCGCCTTGAATGCGGTAAACGCGCTTTCGCACGGTACACAGTAAATGCCCTTGTGCTTGTTTGCCACTACTGCTACGCCCGCGCCCGTTCCGCAGAAGAGAATGCCGCGGTCGTATTTTTCTTCGAGCAGCGTTCTGCACAATGCTGAGGCCGCCTCCACATAATACGTCTTGCTCTGTTCATTTTTAGCTCCCACATCCGCTACAGTGTGACCGAGCTGAAGAAGATGCGCCTTTACTTCTTCCTTGAGTTGCGCGCCAAAAGGATCTGATGCGATAACAATTTTCATAGTTTTCACCATACTTTCTTCTTATAAAGGAGATATTCGGGCGGGTGTGAGGTATTCACTCCAACGCCCGAACATCTCACAGATCAAGTATAATCTCCGTACTTCTCCGAACTGCACTTAGGCAAGTCCGTTGTAGGCATTCATAAAGCCGTCAAGGAAGTCGCTGCCGACCTTCTTAGCGAGGAAGTCGATGCTGGCCTGACGGTAAGCGTCGTGCCACTGCTGGTACTCTTCATCGGTGGGGGTGTAGATGGACATACCTCCCTCGTTGATGAGCTTGTCGGTTATGACCTCGGTCATGTTTGCACGGACTGCCTCAGCCTGCTCCTGAGCGTAGGCTGCCGCCTCGTCGATAGCTGCCTGATACTCTGCGGGGAGGCTATGGTAGAAGGTTGCGTTGATGAAGCCGCATTCGACGGAAGCGGTGTGGTTATCCATAACGGCATAGTCCTGAACCTCATAGGTCTTGTCCTGCCAGTAGGAGAACACGGTGTTCTCGTGGCCGTCGACAACTTTGTTTGCCATTGCGGTGTACATCTCACCGCCTGCAATAGCGACGGGGTTAGCAGAGAGAGCCTCAACAATGGCCTTATACATGGCGTTATCCATGATGCGAATAGTCTGGCCGGCGATGTCGGCGGGAACCTTCAGTTCGTTCTTGCTGGAGGTGAAGCAGCGGAAGCCGCGGCAGTAGCAGGACAGAACGCGTATATCTGCGCTTTCTTCAAGGGGATCGAAGATATTTTCACGAACCCATTCGGAGTTGGTCATCGCGTTGACATTTCCTGCGTCTTTGAAAACGCCGGCCAGATCGAACACCATGACCTTCGGTTCGTAGTTTGCAAGAATAGAGAGCGCCTGATTGCTCATCTCAACAGAGCCGGCTGCGACAGCGCCAGTTGTATCATCGGCAGTGCCGAGCTGTCCGCCGTCGTAGATCTCAACGATAACGCCGCCGTCGGTGAGTTCTGCAACCTTATCCTTGAATGCGACACACCACATAACAGTGGGAGACTCCTCGGCGGGGACGCCGCTGGTGGAGTAGCCGAGCTTCAGGGTGTAAACTTCCTTTTCGGGTGCTGCGGTGGCTTCTGTGCCAGCCGCAGCCGGAACATTGGCTGTTGCTTCTGCTGGGGCTTCAGCCTGTGTGCCGCATGCGGCAAAGCTGAATACCATGGCTGCGCAGAGGATCATTGCGAGAATTCTTTTCATTACGGTTCTCCTTTTCTTTTTTATTGCAGGTATACCTGCGCTATATTAACAGGCTGTAATCACATCCTGCCATATATTCGTATATCTGTGTACTCGTTCAGTCCTCGATGAGCTGCTTGGAGCGCTGCACTGCAGCAAGCTCTTCAAGGGTGCAGTTGTTGTTGAGTGCGTTCTCCATCCGCTTTTCATAAGCCATGTTGAGCTGTGCCTGACGCAGAACGCGGTCAATGTCCTTCTCCGGGACAACAAGAACGCCGTCGTTATCGCCGAACATCCAGTCGCCCGGCTCTACAACAACTCCGCCGCAGGATACTGGAACATTTATCATTTCCCGCGTAGTTCTCATATTGCGCGGAGCGGGCGCAATAGCACGCCCCTTGGCAAAGGTGGGAAGTTCCATGGTACCGATGGTGTTGTAGTCTCTGACATACCCGTCTATGATGATGCCGTTCAGTTCATGGTTGCGGATGAAGTGGACGATATTCTCGCCGATGATGTTTGCGCTGGACGGGACATTCCATACAAGCACATCATGTGCCTTACAGCCGTCAACGATCTGGAACTGGTCAACAATCTTTTCGGGATCGGTAATAATGTCAAACTGTACTGTAACCGCCGAGCCAAAAACGACCTGTCCGGGCTTATTTGGATATATGCCGTTCATCCAGCGACCAACGCCCAGCTGAACCATCGCGTCAGTCACGCAGCCGGTCTCGATCTGCGAAAAAAACTGAAGTCTTTCTTCGTTAGTCATAATCAAATTTCCTCCTAAGTTATAAGTATTTATTAGCTTATCAGCCGTAGAGCAGTGCAGGCAGGAACTCAGTCAGCGGGTCAATCATAGTAGTTAGGAACAGCGCAACCATTGCCGCAACGCAGAACGGCAATATTTTTTTGTACAGCCCCGACAGCTCGACCTTGCCCACGTTGGAGCAGACAAACAGCATCATGCCTACCGGCGGAGTGATATTGCCTATCATCAGGTTGAGGCAGACTACTACGCCGAAGTGTACTGGATCTATGCCGTAAGCCACAGCTATCGGGTAGAGTATAGGCACAGTCATAAGCAGCGCAGGAGAAGCGTCCAGAACCATGCCAAGAATAAGCAGGAATATATTGACGAAGATGAGGAATACATATTTTGAACTTACATAGGTCAGGAAGAAGTCCTGCATGACCTTGGATATGCCCATAGTGGTGATAACCCAGCCCATCGCGTTGGATATGGCTATGATGAACATAACAGATGCGGTGCTCTTCGCAGATCTTATGCATGAGCGGTATAAGGACTTGATCGACAGATTTTTCTTTGCAACTGCGACAATAATCGCATACAGAACGGCTATCGCCGCAGTCTCGGTCGCGGTAGCCACGCCAAAAGTGATAAAGCAGAATATCATAACGACCATCGCAAGCGCCGGCAGGGTCTCCTTGGTTGCCTTGAGTATTTCTTTCGCGGTAGCGCGCTTTTCACGCTTGGGATAATTTCTCTTCTTGGAGACATACCAGCAGTAGACCATGTAGCACACACCCAGAAGCACCCCCGGGATTATGCCGCCGGCAAACATACGGCCGATGGACACCGTACCGGCACAGGTTGCAAAGATGATCATAATGTTGGACGGCGGGATAATGGGGCCGATAATTGCCGTAGCAGCAGTGACACAGGTTGAGAAATCTCTCGGATAGCCGCCCTTAGTCATAAGCTCTATCTCTATGGGGCCAAGGCCGCAGGCGTCAGCCGTCGCAGAGCCGGAGAGTCCCGCAAAAAGCATGGAGGCCAGCGTGTTGACATGAGCCAAGCCGCCGCGTACGTGGCCAACAAGAGTGTCGCAGAAGCGCACGAGGCTATACGTTATACCGCCTATGGACATAATGTCTGCAGCGAGGATGAAAAGTAATATGCACAGGTAGGTGTATACGTCAGCACCGGCATAGAGCTTCTGAGGAACTATGCTCGGATCGCCGCCGAGGAGCGCAAAGCCCAGCAGCGCGCCAGCGCCTATGCCAAAGCCGACGGGGATGCCGGTCAGCATCAGAAGGATGAACGATCCCAGTACAATAAGTGCAATCAAACCAGCAGACATCAGGGGCTTACCTCCTTTTTCTTATCATTGGTATTTTCCGGCGTCTCATGCTCTGCCACAAATTCGCCTTCGACCTCCTCTACAAAGGCCTCAAGCTTTTCAACGTCCTGATCGGAGTCGTCGTTGTGTTCGGGCAGTCCTCTCTTCTCCTGTGGTGCAAACGGCTCAATCTCGCCAGCAAATACGCCTATCATCTCCGTCAGCCATTCATACGCCAGCAGGCATCCGCCGATAGGTACGGTAGCGTAAAGGATGTTTCCCGGAATATTCAGCATAGCGCTGTGATAGGCCGCTTTCTTTCCGGCAAACCAGAAGCCGTAGCGGATTATGACATAGAGCACTATGCCCATAACAATGCGCGTGAGCACATACATGGCTATTCTCCCTTTTTTACCGCAGCGGGAATATATCATGTCCACCTGCGCCATAGTTCCCTCGCGAAAGCACATTGCCACAGCCGTGTAGGAAATCCATATAAGCAGGAAGCGCGCAAGCTCGTCGGTAAATGTAGCGGAGTAATCTGTCAGCTTAACAATAACGTAGCGGTTGATGACCTGAAGCAGCACTGTCAGCGTACACAGAACCACAAATCCGAAACTTATTGCGGATATGGCCTTGCAGATATAGTCTGAACCCCGGTGCAGCACTCGATAGGTCTTTTTGAGTACATTTTGCATTGGCTCTTCTCCTTTTAAGAATTCATACGAGCAGATGCCACGGCTCGCGTCCGTCGAACACATCTATGACCGCCCTCGCCGTCGCTATCCCGGTGTCGCGGTAGTTTTCATATGTCTCTCCAGCAGAGTGGGGCGTACCAATGAAATTGGGGAGTGAGAAAAGCGGGTTGCTGATGTCCGCCGGTTCCTTGTTGTAAACGTCAGTTGCATAGCCTCTGAGCTTGCCGGAAACAAGAGCGTCATACATAGCCTTTTCGTCCACCAGCGGGGCGCGGGCAGTATTGATGACGTATGCGCCGTCCTTCATCTTGGCAATGTTTGCGTCATTTATGATGTTTTTTGTTTCGGGAGTGACCGGGAGGTGTATAAGGATGTAATCGCTCGTGTGCAACACCTCGTCAAGATCCGTAGTTATACTCACGCCAAGAGCTTCTGCAAGCTCGGTCTTGAGGGAGCGGTTATAGACTATGATGTCCGTACCGAATCCCTTGAGTTTTTTCGCGGTCTTCTGTCCGATTGCACCGAAGCCAAGAATACCTATCCGCTTCCCCGGCAGCTCGTTGAATATCGTGCGTGACCAGACTCCCTGTTTCTGCGACCTGTTGAGGCGCGGTATCTCACGAATGAGCGCCATGAGCAAAGTGACCGTCATTTCGGCTACGGCATTGGAGTTGATGCCGGGGCAGTTCGTGACATGCACACTGTGGCGTTTGGCCACCTCAAGGTCGATGCTGTCATAACCTACGCCGAAGCGGGCAATTACCTTGAGGTTTGGTGCCATATCAAAAAGCTCATCGTCCCAGACCTCGCCGTGGGCGATAAGACCGTCTATATCGCTCACTGCCGCAAGCATTTCCTCGCGGGTAAACATGCGGCTGTTTCGGTTCATAACGACCTCGCAGCCATAGTCCTTGAGCATTTTCAGGCCGTCGGCACATAGAGTTTCGTAATTTGTCGCTGTTATAAGAACTTTTTTCATTGAACATTCCTGCCTTCCATCAATGTGTTCGCACCGGATCAGACCTGACGGTTCTTAGGCTCTCTGCCTTCGAAAAAGTCGATTATAATCTGGGAGGTCGCACGTCCGTAGTTTGCCATGCACTCATAGGCATCGCCGGAAATATGCGGTGTGCAGCAGTATTCGTCATATTTAAACAACGGATTATCCGCCCGGGGAGGCTCGTCCTCAAAAACGTCGGTGCCGTAGCCGCCTATCTTTCCACTTGCAATGCCGCGTGCCACGGCCGCCTCGTCCGAAACCTTGCCTCGCGCGGTGTTCACTATGCAAACTCCGTCCTTCATTTTGGCAATAGTCTCGTCGTTTATCAGATGGTAGGTATCCGGGAACAGCGGTACCGAGAGCGTCATGTAATCGCTCTGGCTTATGATTTCGTCGAATGATACAAGCTCTACGCCCAGTTCCTTTGCTTTCTCCTCATTGGGGAACTTGTCCCACGCGATAATGCGCAGATCAAAGCCGGACATTTTCTTTGCGACAGCCTGCCCGATATTGCCGAAGCCGAGAATACCCAAAGTCCTGCCGGACATCTCGTGGGTGATGATGCGCGGCCACTTTCCCTCCTGTACTGCGTAGACCTGAGTGGGTATCTGGCGGATAACGCACAGGAGATGGGCAATTACGTGTTCCGCTACGGAGTTGGCGTTTACTCCCGCACAGTTTGCGATTACCACTCCGTGACGCTTTGCCGCCTCAAGGTCGAAGTTATCCATGCCGGTACCAACCTTGGCAATGACCTTGAGCTTCGGTGCCGCAGCAAAGGACTGCTCCGTCCACGGCTCATTGTCGGCCACTACCGCGTCAACGTCCTTTACGGCCTCAATGAGTTCCTCCTGAGTGTACTTTCTGCCATGAGGGTTCATCTCCAGCTCAAAACCGTACTCACGCAGAGCGTCGACTCCGGGCCAGCAGTACTTCTCATAGTTCAGCAGACAACAAAGTGCTTTCATTTTTTCCTCCTTTTCAGCCTTGTCTCAGCTTAAGTTTTTCGTAATATCGTAAGTATCGGGAAAATTTCTCTCTATATATATCCGTCATTTCAAGATTAGGTTCTACTACTCCGGTCGGTGGGAGTGTGTATTCCCTTACGTCCTCTATTATCCCCAGCCGCTCCTGTGCGAGTACCGCGCCACCCATGAGAGAGGCATGCTTGCATGCATCTGTTTCCATGCGTTTTCCAAATATATCCGCGCACATCTGCGTCCACTGCCTTGAATTTAATATCCCACCCGAAAGGCGTATATGTCTTGGCTGAACATGCTCGGCTATCAGCGCCTTATAGCACTGGTATAAGTTGAAGAGTATGCCCTCCTCCACTGCAAGATACATATCGCAAAGGCTGTGTCCCTGACGCAGTCCAAAGAAGCTTCCCGTTCCGGCGTCATTCCACCCCGGGCAACGTTCCCCGAACACAAAAGGAAGGAATACCGGTGTATTTAAGCGGTCAGCCGCGCCTTTTTCAATGGAAGAATAGTCCGCATCCGCGCCAAAGGCCATACGTCTGAACCACTCGATACAGTTAGTTCCTCCGTTTGTCGCTGCGCCTGATAGCCAGCCGGACGGTGAGCGATAGCACCATGTGCTTTGCTTCGGTGACAGCAGCGGCCTGTCAGTACTTATCCTCAACGCGCCGCTCGTACCGACTGAAAACGTCATTACGTCTCCGCCAAGCGCGCCCGCGCCTGTCTGGTTCAGCGCACCGTCCGCGCAGCTTATCACGACCGGGATACCGGCTTTTATACCCAGCGCACCGGCAGCCTCCTCTGCGAGAGTGAATTTTTCCTTATATGTGCATAGAGTCGGCAAGTTTCCCACCGTAATGCCGATCTCATCGAGAAGCTCCTGCGCGTACTCCAGTCTGCGGATGTCCATCAGCCCGGTACCAGAAAGAATACAGTCTGTAACGTTCAGCCGACCTGTAAGGCGATAATTATTATATGTACCCTGCCCCATGATTCTGTATTCAGGCAGCACATACTGTTTTTTCAGCATCAGGAGCTTAAAAAAAGGGTAAATAGCATTGACCATGCAGCCAGTCATCTCATAATAGGCTTTCACATAAGAACCGTCGGTTCTCCTCGCTGCGCTTTCTCTGCTGCCTCCACCGTTGGACCACTGATACATCGGCGTGACGGGTTCAATCTTGTCATTGAAAAGTCCTACGCTGTGCCATGCGCTACACAGCGATACAGCATCCACAGCCCTGCCGCGTACTGCTTCTCTTCCAGCTTCAATCATCCTTTCGTAAACCCTGTCCGGCCGGAACATCGTATATTCACATGGGAAGTCCGCCATATACGGCCTTGTAACGACGTCAAAACAGCCGTTAAACGTGTCGTAGTACATGGCCTTTACCGAGGACGTGCTGGCCTCAAGAACAAGAATGAACACCGCTTATCATTGTTCCTTTCTCACCTAGGTGGAATTTTTCAGGTCATTGCCTGCTTCTGTCATCCCAAGCTAATAAAATAAAAATTTGCACAAAAAAAATTTTTCTATTGGTGTAATTCAATTTATATCACTTGATTTGTCTTATTTCAACTTATTTTTTTCCGCAAAAGAACATTTGGCATATTAGCTAAAAAATAACAGAAATTTTAGTTAATATGCCATTAAGCATAATTTCATATTTCAAATGTTTGTATTTTGCTATTATGCATGTAATTAGTGGTAAAAAAACATAATTTATGCAGAAAATATAAACATTTCCAGATAGAATTCAAAAATGTCCTTGCATTTCATCTGTGCAGTATTTTCAAAAACCATCTTGACATATTATTCTGAATATATTATTTTGTAGTTAGCAAATAAAATTTTATTTTTTAGTTTTTTTATTTTCTGTTTGGAGGTATCGGTAATGAATCTTTTCGATTTAACCGGACAGCGCGCCATAGTAACAGGCGGAACACGAGGGCTTGGACACGGCGCTGCCGAGGCATTGTTTGAGGCGGGTGCTTCCGTCGTAATCTTTGGCACCAGCAGCAGCGTGGACAGAGTTGCCGCCGATTTCTGCGCAAAAGGCTACGATTGTCACGGACTCAAAGTCAACGTAGGCGACGCACAAGAGAGGGCGCATGGCTTTGCCAAAGCCGTGGAACTGCTAGGCGGACTTGATATTATAGTAAACGCCGCCGGTATCCAGCGCCGCCACCCCTGTGAGGAGTTTCCACTTGAAGCTTGGAGCGACGTACTCAATATCAATCTGACCGCGCCGTTCGCGCTTAGTCAGCTTGCAATACGCGAGTTTGAAAAGAAAGCGCAGCCATACGGGAAAATTATCAATTTTGCTTCTATGCTCGCTTTCTTCGGAGGCTTTACCGTTCCCGCTTATGCCGCGTCAAAGGGCGGTGTTGCGCAGTTTAGCAAGGCGCTCTGCAATGAGGTCGCATCAAAGGGCATCAATGTCAACTGCATTGCTCCCGGATATATGGACACGGAAATGAACACCGCTCTTACTGACCCCAACAATCCCCGCAACAAGGAGATCACCGACCGTATTCCCGCCGGCCGCTGGGGCACTCCCGACGATATAAAGGGTCTGATAATTTTTCTGGCAAGCCATGCATCCGACTATATTAACGGTGCCGTTATCCCGTGTGACGGCGGATACCTTGTAAAATAAAAAGACTGTATAAGGAGTAAGCCATGAACACTAAAGAAAGAATGACCGCATGGGCTGTTCAGTCCTGCGAGGAACCCGGCTTTCACGCCGTGATAAGCCCGGAAAAAAGCGAGTGCTACGACACTCGCGTATACAGGCTCAACCTGTCTGCCGGCCAGAGCTACACTCTTAACTCCGGTGAATTGGAGATGAATCCCGTGCTGATCTCCGGCAGCGTGATTCTATCAGGCCACAGTGTCCTTGACATGGAAATGGGCAAGCTGGACAGCTTTTACTTCGCTGGCGGCGAATCCGTCGTCATTACAGCAAATGAGGACTCCGTGTTCTACATAGGTGCCGCTCTGTATGAGGGCTATGGCAAAACTTTCTTCCGCCGCTTCGACATCAGCCAGCCAATAGGCACTGTCCATCAGGTACACGGAAGCGGCGTGGGACAGCGAGAAATAATGATGACCCTGTCGGATAAGGACGAGGCGTCGCGGCTCATCTGCGGCCTCACATGGAGCGGCGAGGGTACATGGACAAGTTGGCCCCCGCACCAGCATGAGAAGGATCTGGAAGAGGTCTACTGCTATTTTGATATGCCGCTGCCAAAGTTTGGTTTTCACATCAGTTATCTTAAAGCTGGCGAGGTAGAGGACATCGTCACTCACACTGTTCACTCCGGTACCATGGTAGAAGCACCCGTCGGCTATCATCCCACAGTGGCTTCCCCATGCATCCGCAATACTTATCTCTGGATTATGGGCGCGCACTCCCATGCCAGCCGCCGTTACGATCTTGCCATCAGTGACCCCAATTTTATTGGCTGATAATATTCACAGAGCAGTTTTAGTGAGGTTTATACATATATGAGTAGTGTACTTGAAAAGCTCGGTAGCTCCGGTATCGTTCCGGTAGTTATCATCGAAAACGCGGATGACGCCGTCCCCACTGCAAACGCCATGCTGGACGGCGGAGTGGACGTTATGGAGATAACCTTTCGCACAGCGGCCGCCCCGGAGTGCATACGCCGTGTCAGCAATGCCTGTCCATCCATGCTTGTTGGCGCTGGCACCGTCATCACGCTTGAGCAGGCCAAGAGAGCCGTCGATTGCGGCGCAAAATTTATCGTGGCTCCCGGATATGATGAGGACGTCGTCACGTGGTGCTGTGAAAATCACATTCCAGTGACTCCGGGCTGCGTCACTCCAACCGAGATCATGCTGGCTCAAAAGCATGGCCTGAATGTGGTCAAATTTTTCCCTGCCAACGTGTATGGCGGACTTTCCGCCATAAAAGCCCTCGCCGGGCCATTCGGCGGCATGAAGTTTATTCCCACCGGCGGAGTGAATCAAGACAACATGGCTCAATTTCTGGCTTCTCCCTATATTCACGCGGTCGGTGGAAGCTGGGTCTGCCCCAAGGCGGATATAAGCGCCCATAAGTTTGGCAAAATTGCCTCTCTCTGTGCAGCCGCACGTGAGGTCATAAACAGCGTAGAACGTCCCTGAAAAATCTTGTTTTAAGCAAAAAGTTGTTCATCCAGAATGGGTGAACAACTTTTTTACTGTGTATGCAGCAGAGTAGGTATTGATTATTTAGCACAACCGGTTATAAAGCTTATATAAATACGGGTTTGGGAGTTCTCATGGAATAGAGCTAATGCGCATAACGAATGTCCCGCTGTAAAGGATTCAGTGGAGCCTGAAAACCGTTTAAAACAAGGATTTGCGGCTATTTCAGGGCATAAGTAAAACCACGCATTTCTGCGTTTTCTGTTCCGCTGTAATCATTAAACAGCCGAGTTCTGACATTAACCCTATAATCTACATAAATAGACACGCCTCACTGCGACGGCAGTGAGGCGTGTCTATCATTATTATATATCCTAGTGCAGTTATTTAAGAAGCTGCTTTAGATCCTCCTCCGGTGTGGTGATGGGAGCAATTCCGAAGTTCTCTACGAGATAGTTCAGCACATTGGGCGAAACAAACGCCGGCAGCGTGGGGCCGAGGCGAATATTCTTGATGCCCAGATACAGCAGCGTCAGCAGGATGCACACCGCCTTCTGCTCGTACCACGAGAGCACCATCGAAAGCGGCAGCTCGTTCACACCGCAGCCAAAGGCGTCGGCGAGCGCCAGCGCGATCTGGATGGCACTGTAAGCGTCGTTGCACTGGCCGATGTCCAGGATGCGCGGCAGTCCCGCCACCGTGCCGAGACTCAAGTCATTGAAGCGGAACTTGCCGCAGGCCAGCGTCAGCACGATGGTGTCGGGCGGCGTCTGCTTGACGAATTCCGTGTAGTAATTTCTGCCTGGGCGCGCGCCGTCGCAGCCGCCGACTAAGAAAAAGTGTCGGATCTGGCCGGACTTGACGGCCTCAACCACCTTGTCAGCCACACCCAGCACCGCGCCGCGGGCAAAGCCCGTCGTAACCGTGCTGCCACCGTTGATGCCGGTGAACGCCTTGTCCTCGGCATAGCCGCCCAGTTCCAGCGCCTTTTCGATGACCGGCGTGAAGTCCTTGTCCGCGCCGATATGCTTGAGTTCCGGATATGAGACCTCCGCCGTAGTGAACACGCGGTCGGCATAGCTCGCTTTCGGCGGCATCAGGCAATTCGTGGTGAATAGTACGGGCGCAGGGATGTCGGCAAATTCCTTTTGCTGGTTCTGCCACGCCGTGCCGAAATTGCCCTTGAGATGGGCATACTTTTTAAGGCCCGGGTAGCCGTGCGCGGGCAGCATCTCGCTGTGCGTATAGATGTTGATGCCCTTGCCCTTCGTCTGCTCGAGCAGGCGCTTCAAGTCGTGCAGGTTGTGGCCGGAAACCACGATGAACGGTCCCTTTTCCACCGTCAGCGGCACCGTGGTCGGCTCTGGCGTGCCGTAGGTCTCCGTGTTGGCCTTGTCGAGCAGCGCCATGCAGCGGTAGTTTTTCTCGCCGACCTCCAGCACAAGGGGGAGCAGGTCATCCATGCCCCAGTCCTCGCCGACGGCAAACAATGCCTTGGCAAAAAAGCGGTTGACCTCGCCGTCCGTATAGCCCAGCACCATCGCGTGGTAGGCGTACGCCGCCATGCCGCGGATACCGAACAGGATGAGCGACTTGAGGCTGCGGATGTCCTCGTCCGCCGTCCAGAGCCGCGAGACATCGTAGTCATTGTTGTGCCCGCAGGGCGACATGCAGGACGCGCAGTCCGGCACAAGACGGCTCTTCTCCGCCCTCACGCGTGCAGTCACATCCCGGATGGCCGCCGCGTCAAAGTTCACATTCGTGAGCGTAGTGAAAAGCGCCTCGATGATGAGGCTCCATGTGCCCTCGTTCACGCCGGGGCTGCCGTCCGCAGCGCGGGCAAGGCCGATGAGCGCGCCGGTCAGCTCGTCCTGCAAATTTGCCGTCTCGGCGCTCTTTCCGCACACACCCGCGCTGCCGGTGCAGCCCGTGCAGTGCGCCGCCTGCTCGCACTGAAAACAAAACATCTTGTTGTCCACCGAAAAAATCCTCCTCATTCTGTGGTCTTATCGATCATAGGATGACTCAAATCGTATCCAGTATTCTCCCGTCCGTCGAGATCGTCACGACCTGCCAGGGGATGAATTTACCGCTATTTTGCAGCGCGGTCTTTGCCGCGTGCTCGAGCCCGCCGCAGCACGGGACCTCCATTCGCACGACCGTCACGCTCTTGATGTCATTTTTTGCGATAATCTCGGTCAGCTTCTCGCTGTAATCCACGCTGTCGAGCTTCGAGCAGCCGACGAGCGTAATGTGGCCCTTGATGAATTTCTCGTGGAAGGCCGCGTAGGCGTACGCCGTGCAGTCCGCCGCGATGAGCAGCTTTGCGCCGGAGAAATACGGCGCGTTCACGGGCACGAGCTTGATCTGCACCGGCCACTGGGAGAGCTGGCTCTCCTGCGCAGCAGGAGCCGCCGTTTCAGATGCCGCCTTGTGCGCAAAGGTCTTGAGCTGCATGCCGGCGCAGCTGTGGTGCAGTGTCATCCCCTCCTTCTGCATTCTCTTCTGCTTGTTTTCAAGCACCGCCTGCTCGTCGTAGGCCGCGGCCTCGCGCTCGACAAAGGAAATCGCGCCGGTCGGGCAGGTCGGCAGACAGTCGCCCAGGCCGTCGCAGTAGTCGTCGCGCATCAGCTGCGCCTTGCCGTTTACCATGGCGATAGCGCCCTCGTGACACGCCGCGGCGCAGGCGCCGCAGCCGTTGCATTTATTTTGATCGATCTCAATGATTCTCCGTTTCATTGCAATACCTCCTTGCGTTTTCAAGCGTATTATAGTAGAATGCGGCCAGCAAGTCGGTTGAATTTTCAACGAAAGGCGTTTTTTATGAAAGATTTTTTTCCCATTCTCGCCGCCTCGCCGCTCTTTTCCGGCGTCACGGAGAACGAGCTTGACGCGATGCTCACCTGCCTTGCGGCGAAGACCGAGCAATTTCCCAAGGACGTCTTTCTCCTCCACCCCGGCGACGCGGTCAAGGAGATCGGCATGGTGCTCTCCGGCTGCGCGCTCGTCGTGCAGGAGGATATCTGGGGCAACCGCAACATTCTCTCCCGCACCGCGCCGGGGCAGACCTACGCCGCGGCCTTCGCCTGCGCGCCGAGCAGCGTCTCCAACGTGAGCGTCGTGACCGAAACGCCGACGGCGGTGCTGTTTTTGAACGTCAAGCGCCTTTTGACGGTCTGTCCCTCCGCCTGCGCGCACCACAGCCGCATCATCCGAAACCTTCTGAGCGACCTTGCGGGAAAAAACCTGCTGCTCAATGAAAAGCTCACGCACATCGCCCAGCGCACGACGCGCGCCAAGCTCATGTCCTATCTCTCCGCCGAGGCGCAGCGGCGCGGCGCGGTCGAGTTTGACATCCCGTTCTCCCGCCAGCAGCTCGCGGACTTTCTCGCCGTTGAGCGCAGCGGATTGTCGCTCGAGCTCGGAAAAATGAAAAAGGAAGGCCTGCTGGACTATCATAAAGAGCACTTTGTGCTAAATATCTGAATGAACACAAAAAAGGAGGAAACGCGGCGTTTCCTCCTTTTTTCTTTAATTCTCCACCGTTACGATCTGCGAGAGGTCGACGGCGTATCCTGCCGCGTTTTCGACGTTTACCCCGTTGCCACGGAACACACAGTTATTGAAATCCAGCGTCTCTGTGCCCGGCATCGCGGCGATGCGCACGGCGGTGCCGTTGTCTTCGTACACGCTGTCGCCGTAGTAACTGCTGGAACACGTTGCGTCGCCGCGGTTATCGAGTCACAGCCCCACGTCGTTGCCGCGAAATGTGCAGCCCGTGGCGTTGACCCAGCTGCCGAGGCCGCCGTAAGCGCCGATCTCCCAGTTTTCAAACGTGCAGCGGTGCAGGAACGCTCCCTCGCTCGCCGAAAGGCCGATGCCCGTACCGTCGCCCACAAAGCGAACGTTCGTGATGTTCGAGGGGTGAATGCCGCGCGTCGTGATCGTCACGGTGCCGGTGAAGGTCGTGCCGCTCTCGCTGCCGATCAGGTCGCAGCAGAAATTTTTCATCGTCAGTCCACCCTCGTATGTCACCGCGGGCAGCTGCAAAATGTAGACCGACTTTCGGTCCGCCTCGTGCGCGAGCGTGTCGAGCAGCGCGTTCAGGTCGTCGATCGTTGCCATCGGATAGTCGTTCTCCGTCAACGTCACGACCGGGATGCGCGTGATTTTGACCGTGTGGTGCAGGCGCAGCGTGTCGCCGTTTTTGAGGTAGATCGTCCAGATGACGTCGCCCTCGCCCTCTTTGAGCTGCTCGGTGTGGAAGCTCGGGATAATCACCGTTGCTGAAATAATTCACATCGTATCCGAACTCGGTAAGGAAAACAAAATCGTTGGAAATAAAAGCGAAGAAGATCTTGCCGCCGTCCTTGCAGACACGCTTTGCTTCGCTGATACATTTCTGTTTGTCCACATCATTTTTCAAATGATAAAGCGGGCCGAACAGAAGGACAATATCAAACGACTTATCTGCATATCGAGAGAGGTCAAGGGCATTGCCTTGAACAAGATCGATTTTATCTTCGGGTGTCAGTTTCTTTTTGAATGCGGCAATATTGGCATCGGCAAGTTCAAGAGCCGAGACTTCATAACCCTTACGAGCAAAGTAGAGGCTGTATTCACCTGCACCTGCGCCAATGTCGAG
>OGYL01000963.1_pt1 | contig 23035 bp, 23 predicted proteins | sample 1576541 | NCBI WGS metagenome assembly OGYL01 (sample SAMEA3541551, study PRJEB24748) | human gut metagenome | biome: human gut; feature: human-associated habitat; material: faeces | place: China | collected 2012 | reverse complement strand
CTACCCACATGTTCTCGACAGGACAGATTGGCTTCAATCTATCTACTGTCAATTGTATGAGGGAACGCCCCACACCCATCACATCAATGAACTGCTTTGGGTAATCGGGGATTGACATAGGCCAGAAGCGGCTACCTATACCGCCGGCCATAATTATGATTTGAATATCGTTATACATTGTTTATAAAGTGGCAGGCTCCATACTAGATTCAGAAAAGTAGCTTAAATTAAAATTAATCCAGTATTTCACCTGCCGTATTTTTATCTTCCTCCCGTTAGATATTTTGAAGTTTTCGGAAATACCCATACAACAATTTTATATAAGAGAAGGCATAAGACTAAATCTGTTCCAACTATTATTAAATATTTCCAAAATTCATTATTTTCATCAACAGCTATTACAGATTTAAGAAAAGGCAAGAAAAGATCATGGCAACAATAAATAAAGAAACTAGACGAAGCTAAAACCGCCCCCCCACATCTTACTTTCTTCTTCTGTAAATATGTAACAACACTAAGGATAGAAAATATTCCAGCTACCTTATTTAATCGTAGCAATATTTCAAATACAAAATATTTTTCTGGAACTATTTGACACAAAATTGACAAGAGACAAAAAAATGCGACACACAAATAACACTTATGCCCATTTATGGCAAATTGTCTATTACTTAAAGACATGTATGCTCCTACATAGAAGAATAAAAAAGCAATGCCTCTACCATTACCAAATGGATACACATTTAACAACCATAATATACCCATCGGTATAATCAGATAGTATTTTGTTCTTTTAATAAGCCAAAAAATGATAGGTGATAAGAATATAACAATAAGCAATAGATTTCGAATATACCACAGAGGACCATCAGCAGGACTACTTTCCTCTCGATTTGGCATATCAAAACTCCAATATGCTTTTAGTAGATGTAATATATTAAAACCAAATTTATATGCATATAATAAATACGCAATAGTATTCCATATTAAATATGGAATCAGCAATGACTTTATTCTAGACAAAATTTTCCTTTTGTATACATCTCTCGAAAAGACCTCTATGTTATTGTAAAATAAATAACCAGAGATAATCAAAAACAAAGGCACGGCAATCGCTCCAAAACTACCTCCTAAAAAATGTTGTAGACAAAGACCACATGCTTCAATGTTACTCAGTTGCGAATGAATAAATACTACTCCTACAATAAGTGGAAATCGTAACATCGAAATTATCTCAGAATCTTGTTTTGTTATCATTATTAAATAATTTATTAATTATTGTATCGCAATTATTTTCTATAGAGAAAAAATCATTGTCAATAGATGCACACTCATCATCCAATTTTTCTTTCTCATACTCTTCCAAGTCGTTTATCCATACAACACGTTTGAACATTCGATACAAATCAATTGGCAATTCTTGTAGATAAATAGCAACTATTTCTTTATGCATTAAATAAGCATCCAATAAAGCTGAAGAAAAGAAAGAATATACTCTACTACTATCTATAATTTCCTCTTCCAAAGTGGTGTTTGAAATCGTAACCTTTTCATTTTTCACAAATAATTCGTAAACAGAATTATTCATTTTAGGATGCTTTCTTACAATCACTTCATTATAATGCCCACTCAAGACATTGGTAATCTCTAAAAAATACTCATTTTGCTTTTGTAAGGTGATATCATAATATTGCTGTAAATCCTGCAACAAAAAAAGGCATTTTCTGCTTTGAGTATCTTTACCTATCTGTGGCGCAGTTGGCATCAACTTTAATAATCGACCAGATACAAGAACTTTGTCTGATTCCCAACCTCTATTATTAACAAGATAATTATAATAATATGTACCCCATACTATTATATAATTAGCTTTTACACCGCCAAAACCATTTCCAAACAAATAATAACCACGGAACTTTTTAAATACGAAATTCACTAAATTTCGAGCAAACATATGTGGCACCTTTGTTGGCATGAGCCCATGTTGTAACATTACTTCCTTGCAATTAATGAGCTGGGGCATCCAAGAGTCTTTATTAGATAAGACAAATCCCTCTGAATTAGAATATACGATTAATGTATCTTTTATATAATTTGAGCCAATTTGTTTGACAAGGCTCTTTCGTATATCATAAAACATTTTATTTCCATCACGAATTTTGTTTAAAAGTGACATACACGCTATACTCGGGAGGACAACTACTCTTACAGGCTTATGTTCCTTTAACTCATCAAGGAGATTACTATAATTAGCCAGCATATGTCTTTCTATAGCTATTACTAAGACTTCTTTAATTTTATACATTTTATTTTTTTTGAGAACCAATTAATTGCGATTTATTATAAAGAGACAACAACAACACATATATATGTAAAGTATACTTGCTGTCCACAGAATAAAAACAAAGCAAATACAGGAAAAATATAAGTATTTTTTCACGAGAAGAATAATCATACCTATTTAGTAAGGCACAAAAACCTGATAGCAAAATAAATACAACAATTAAACCATATTTATATATCTCCGCTTTTACACCTCCATTTCCAAAAACATAATCCATCTTAGTAAAATGAACATAGCCTTTGCCATAAAGAAATATATTTGAGTGAAACATTTTGGTAAACTCAGACTCAAACGCTGCTGTAACTCGATTATCACCACCCTTATCAAACATTGTGCCCATTCTTGCGAATATCATATCTTGAAGAATTGATAAAGATGCGACAAAGCCTAATATTAGCAGAATTACTATTGATATATTTCTTGAGAGTTTTATAGTATGCAAATAAAAAACATGATAAATAAAGGCTAAAAACAAAAATACATAGAAGAACAATGAAAGACTAAACAAACCTCCTAAAATCCAAGGCAAAGCCACTTTCCTACTATACTTATGAAGATTAAATAAGATGATTCCATCACATACGCCCAAGAAGCCTGCTTCCCTAAATAATGCTTGAAACCTAGGAGGAAATTCGAATACAGGATAAATATTTAATATACCTTGGTTATATACAATTTGAGAGCCTTCACCACGCTCAATATTTGTTGCTATATAAAAATTAATACCTACCAAGTGCAAGATATACTCGCACAGACCAAGAGAAATGTATACAGCTCCAAATAACACAAATTTATTATAAATTGAAGCTTGAATATAATTCGGCAAACTACAAAACAATAAGATTGAAGTAAATGGGACTAAATATATAATACCTTCTCCTAATAAATTGTTCGTAAACGTGTAACAAAGCAAATTTGAAATAACGAAACAACATATATAAATAAAAGAATAAATATTTGACTTAAATATATATTTCGAAAAATTTATTCCCGAATATATGAGTATAAAAAGCCATATATAATTCCTAAATGGAGGAAATATAGTAACATATAAAGAATTACTTGGCAACATCGTCATATATATATATATAACAAAGAGCCAAGAAAAATATTGCACTTTTCTATTAATGGAATTTGCTCTCATCTTTTCTTGAAATAACATAATCAATATAATCGTCTATACCTTTAATACTTTTAAAAGCAACATCTCTAAATTTTTTATACCCCTTCTCAACTAACTCTTCATATATGTCTCTCTCATTTGACAACATGAGGATTTTTGCCTTAATATCCTCTATAGAAAAAGGATTAATGTATAAGACAGCATCGCCACAAACCTCAGGAATTGCAGTTTTGTTAGAGGCAATTACAGGTGTACCATATTTCATTGCTTCTAAAGGCGGAATACCAAAGCCTTCGTTTAAAGAAGGAAATACAAAAGCAAAAGCATGTTTGTACAAGTCCTGCAATTTGTTATTATCAACATAACCTAGGCAAGCAAATTTATCACTATTTTTTATCTGATAATGATAATCATCAATATTACTAAGCCCAGTAATAATAACCTTAAAGTCATTTAAATAGCCACAAGTAAATAATTCATCTAGCGCAACAACTCCACGAAGAACATTTTTCAGCCATCTATCACCACTAACAAACAAAAAATACTTTTCTTTGTTTGTACAAGGTTCAACACTTGTCGACAAAGTAAAAGGTGTAGGGAATACTGGTATTGATGAAAAATCAAGCTTAGGGAAATTGCATATCAATTTATATTTTGTATAATATGTAATAGTCGTAGGCGAAAATTTCTTATTCGAAAGCAAATTATTCAACTTACTTGATTCTCTTCTTAAGTATTGCTTATTAAAAAACAATATATATAATTTCTTAATCAATGCCTTTAATGTAATTCCATATCGCCACTCCCATAAATCATTTTCTAATTCAAGTTCACGACAATCATGAATAGTTCCAATAACCTTAGATATACACATGTATGGCTTTGGAAGAATAGAATAAACAAGAGGCTTCTCAAGCTTATTTATAATATCTTCAAAACTAGTTTTAGAAATATCATAAAGTTTTATTCCATTTTCTTTAGCTAAATCAAACACCTCTGAATCAAGGTATCTTGTGGAATCAAAAAAAGCACAAAAATGTATTTGCCTTTCAACCATTCTTTTGAAAACTATATAAGCAAAAGTTCCACCACCATGACTCATAACATTACCTTGTGGTTGCATCGCAACCAAATCATACAATATCATAGTTTACTTTTTAAGAAATTAAACAAAAACAACCTTTCATTTTTTGTCAGTCCAAACAAGACTATTATTAAAATAGTAAAGCTAAAAACAGCTATACTATTTATAATGAGCCAACTAATGGACTGAGCAGAAAATATAGATTCCAGATTTACTGATAATCCTAACACAATAGCACCAATTACGTAGCAAGGACATAAAACTTCCTTTATAAATGTCTTGTAACTTAAATTAATTAATTGATGTAAAAGATATAGTTGCACAGCAAGAATCAAAACATTAATAATAGAAATCTGCAATACAGTATATTCTGGACGCATCCCAGAGCTCATTAGGAAATAAGCTAAGGGAACATTTATCAATGAAACGACACTCGTATATATTCTATACTTCTTTAATTTACCCGTTGCCTTTGCTCCCAAATTCATTATTTCATAAAAAGCATCGGACAATATGAGTATTAAAGAATATTGTACAAATATGTTCGCATAAGAAGGAACCTCACCTAACCATAATCTTAGTATGTAATTAGAATTAACGAAAATTGGGCTTATCAGTAACAAAAGCAAAAAGAAAGAAAACTTTGATGTCTTTAAAATAAAAAAGTGTAATTGTTTATAATTTCCTTCTGCATATGATTTTGTTATTTGCGGTGCGACAGCAGTCTGAAAATTTCCTGTAAATTGAGTAATAGCATTTTTCACCTGCATAGCAACCGCTCTTCCTGCATTCACAAATGGGAGACAGAAACAATTAATAACTATATTAATACCTTGATCTTGCAAAATACGTTCTACAGCTCCTAACATATCCCATCCAGCAAAAGCACCCATTTTTTTTATTGTTGGCATATCTATGCCAAACATTTTGCCCTTACATACCTCAAATTGCTTTTTACAGTATGCTTTAAGAACTATATTGTTAATTAATGGTTCTAAAACTGATAGAAAAGAAAAAACTATTAAATGGTCATACTTTATAAAATAAAGAAGACAAACATTCAACAACTTAAAGAGTACTTCAAAAATTCCAAAAACAGCAAAGAAGTTCATCCTTTCGTATGCTATAACCATAGCACGATAAGGTACATTTGTTAAACGCAATCCAAAAGCTATAGATGAGAATATAAGTACATATCTTGCGGCTTCGAGACGCGAATTTGGAATATTCAGTTTATAATCTATCAAAAGTGTTCCCAATACAGCAGCCAAGATGAAAATGATGAGACCCAATATCCAATGCAATGATTGAGAAGCCCTATATTGTTTTGTTAACGCTTCCGAATCATTACACCCTATGCAAAAAGCATAAAAGCGACTTGTTGATTCAGAAAAAGAAGCACTCAATACATTAAATATAACAACAATACCACCAACAACACTATAAATTCCAAAATCAGTAACTCCTAATTGTTTCAATATCAACCGACTAGTAAATAAAGAAACTATTAGAACTAAAAACATTCTTATATATAATAAAAATGTATTTTTTGCTACCCGCTTGGTTCTTGAACTTTGATTATCTTGTTGCATTTAATATTGTATTATACAATGAAACATATTTTTTCCCCATTGTTTCCATTGAAAACTTTTTGGAATGCTCCAATATTTTAGCCTTATCCCATACACGAGTTATTAATTGCTTTATTCCTTCAGCTATAGACTCCTTAGTCAAATCCTTAGCTACAACTAGAGCATCATCTGACTTTAAATCTTCAATAGCATCCATATTTGATACAGCCAATCCTGGAAGACCATACGAGAACCCTTCTACGAGAGCTAAACCAAATCCCTCACTTCTAGAAACCAATGCGACTCCATTTGCCTGAGAGTAATATTGAATTATCTCTTTCTTATCAACAAACCCACAATTTACAAAATGCGTTTGATAATCAGAAGAACGAATAGCGTCATTGATCGAGTTGGCAACATCATCTCTACCGATGAACAAGACATATACATTTTTTGCGATATTCTTTGGCAATAAAGAGAATGCATCAACGAAACCTGCCTGATTTTTGCGTAAAGATATATTACCTACATAGAGTATTATTATTGAATCTTGAGGCAAGTTATATTTAAACCTAATATTTTGTTGACTAAACTCACCATGAACTAGATGAAACGCATTTTGAATAACCGAGAAATGAGTCGGAGTCAACTTGAAATATGACAAAATTTTCCGCATAGAGCCAGTACTAACAAATGACACATAATTATCTTCCAACGCCATACGCTTAATAAAAGATAATTCATGACGCTTCAATAAATTAGAAACCATCTTTGTTCCAAAAACATTCAACCCATGTAGAGTTAACAGAAATGGGATTTCTTTATGTTTACAATATCCCACTAAAAAGTCATCAAATAAATCTACTCCATGTATATGCACAATATCATACTTTTCTTTTTTCAGCAAAGAAATCAAATATCCTGATAATAGAGTAAAATAAATAATATGGGAAAAAGTTTTTAAACTATACCCATATTTTAATAACAAACCAAAGCCAACTCGCCATCTTACCAATTTCAAATGTCTCATTATTAAACGCCAATTAATCGGCAGAACTCTTACCTTGTTTAATATAGAAACAGAATGTTGACTACGAAACACAAAAACATCTAATTGAGTAATATTTGTAGATGTTTCTAAAGTACTGTCCATGATATCTTTTACCATGTATCCTAATCCTGACGTATTCTCTTTAAAAGGAGGTAAATCTGGTATTGAAAGTGTCGGAGTTATATTTAATATTTTCATACATCCATTATTTCATTAAACATTGTTCTATAAGTTTTTGGTATTTTCCACAAGTATTCTCTTTTGTCCACTTTTTAGATTTTTCTATAGCATTATCTGCCATTATTTCTCTTTTGGTTCTATTTTCAATTAAGTCGCGCAAAGCCTTAACGAAACCATCAACATCATTATTATCAACAATAATGCCATTTTTTCCAGAATCAACTATATCGCACAAGCTACCAAAAGAATTCATAACTATAGGAACACACCCTAATTGCATAGCCTCCACAATTGTCATTCCCCATCCTTCAAAGGCAGAAGTCATCATAAAGATCGATGCCTTTCTATAATATTCTAAAGGGGCTTGTTTACCCAAGAATGACACACCTCTTATATTGAATCGTTTTATATAACTTTCATAAACAGGTAATGCTCTACCAAAACCAACAATATCTAAATTCCAATCTGGATAGAACAAAGAAACCTTTTTCCAAATTTTCAATGCCAGCAACAAACGTTTACTTCTTTCATCAAAACGTGCAACAATTAACACCGTCTTAGATTTTGTCAGCACATCATCATTAGATGCATAAATGCTAAATGAAGCAGGATTACCAATTGCGACAATTTTGTCGTTCGGAACTTTATACAATCTTATAAAATCAGGAATAAATCTTTTAGAGAGCAAAACTAAAAAATCCGAAGAATAATAAAGCTTCCTAAAACTTTTAGCTACTTTGTTAATATACAAAAAATAGAAAAGAGGATATACTGTCAACATCAACAAAGCTCTTAAACGTTTCAAAACTGATTTGTTAAAAAGCAGAGACTCTATCAATTGGACATATAATCTACAACGCTCATATCCCGGCTTGTTATGTAACGCGGAGATTATTTTACAATCCAGACCTTCTATACATTTTTTCACATTATCTGCATATATTATTCCTTCAGGAATTATTATAACATGGATATCGTTCGATTGAATTATTTGTCTTATTTGCTGGTAAAGATTCTGTTCTTGCTTATAATAAACTACAGAATCCATAGGACCATTAATAATTTTAAATAAACAATGACATTCAAATCCATTGGCAATTAAATATTTTATTAACATTATAGTCGTTCGCGATCCACCTGCATCATTAATTTCGATATCACGACTATATAAAAATAATACTTTCTTTTTCATTTTGACTTTTATGATTTAGTTAATTCATAAGATTTCAAAAAGTCATGCCATAATGAACACGAAATATATGGTTATGCTCCATAACTATTTCTTTATATGCTTCACCAATTCATTTGCCTTTTTATATTCCTCATGACTACCGATGTCAAGCCAATAGCCAGTAATCGGATAACGGATGACAGTCTTACCAGCTGTCACGGCATCATTCATCAGGTCAGTGGCATTATAGAACGTATTCTTAGGCATAGCGTCAAGAAGTTCTCGCTTGATGAGATAGATGCCTGCGTTGGCAAAATAATTGTAAACTGGTTTTTCCTTCACGCCCTTGATATTTCTGCCATCCAACTCAAAGATACCATAAGGAACAGAAATAGAATATGGTACTGCTGCAACAGACATATCTGCATTATGCTCCATAAAATGGAGATAGAAATCTTCATAATCTATGTTGGTAAAGAGATCGGAGTTCATTACAAGTACCACATCATTATAGAACTTGGTAACAAACTGAGTCGCACCCATTGTTCCCAAGAACTGTGGCTCCTTTATGCAATCAATCTTTACGCCATTCTTAGGCTCAGCGAAATGCTCCTCCAGTTGCTCGTGGAGATAATTGACCGTGACAGAGATGTGCTTCACCCCATTCTCCATCAGACTTTCTATATTGTAGTCGATGATAGGCTTGCCACCTACTGGGAGAAGAGGCTTAGGAGTAGTCTCGGTCAATGGGCGAAGACGAACACCCTTGCCTCCTGCCATCAAGACGGCATCAAGAGGTAGAATAGATTTCTGCTGTCTAAAATTGACAATATCAACAATATGCATGTCAGAGTCTAAGATAGGCAGCAATTCGATATTTTTATCCTTACAAGCATGAACAATATCAATGTCATAAATACCTTTAGATAAGTGTATGAATTGCTTATGAGCAATATGAGAAACTTGAGTATCCATTGATGCCCCAGCGATAAGGCTCCTACGAATATCGCCATCCGTCAATGTACCTATCATTTTATCGTCCTCATCCACAACAAACAATGTTAAGGCAGCACCTTTTCCTTTATTATTAATTGCTACTAATGCATCCTTTAATGTTTTGTTGTCTCTAATTATATATTCTGTTTCCATTATTTAATATGCTTAATTATCAAATTTGGTGATTGCCCAAATATAATGCTATCAGAAGGAATATCTTCGTTCTTGATTAATGTACCGGCACCTATTTTTACATTATCACCAACATTGCATTTTCCCAATATACTTGAATTAGCAAACATCTGTACATTTTCTCCCAATACAGGATAATAGATTTCACCATTTTTACCATATGTTCCACCAACTGTACATCCTTGGTAAAAGAAAAAGCCTTCACCATATTTTGCTCTTCCCATGACAGACCCTAAAGGATGTTCTGCTCCAAACTTTTGCGGTAACTCAATCGCATAGAACAAATCTACACTATTCATTATTTTGTTCAGATAGTATATCTTATCGCAAAGTATACTATTTTGTGTATTAACATATATCTCATGAGATAGGTAATACAGAAAAATCATATATTGTACAGAATGATACGGATTAAATCTTACTTTTTCACTATGCCCCCCCCATATTAGTTTTGAAGTATTTATTAGAGGATGCAAAAAAGTTAAATTCACATTTTTCCAATGCTAAATCTAAATAATCAGTAATAACAGACTTTTCAATATTGGTTAATATAAAATGACTCTCTAACTGAATAATCAATTGAGCAAGTATATCTTGCTTCGGAATTTGCAACTGCATCATAAGGCTATCTCCAACTTTGTGTTAATTTATAAACTTCTTTATAATCCTGCTTTTTCTCAAAGAGATAATTGGCTATCACCTGCATCAACTCATAATCCTCCTCTGAATCTATATCAAGAATACCAGTATCTGCCATTACCACTGCATCACAATTGGAATTGAAGAAAGTCGCCTGTTCCTTAGTTTCCAATGCATTTGGAGAATAAGCATAAATTGAGGCATTCATATCATAGAATGCAGGAGCTTCCTGACGAGTTGTGAAATTAGAAGCTATAGCCTTACAAAAGAAACCATTCTCTTCTTTCACCATATTGAAATATGGGTTACGACGAGATGGAGCTACAGAATAAACAACGTCAACATCATTACGAGAAGCCTTCTTGTCTATAGCATTCTTAATGTCTTGTACAGTGCGAAGTGGAGATGTTATATCCAAATCTACAACTATATCATATTCTTTATGAAATAAATTCTTTGCTCGCTTTAAACAATCTAAAATAACAGCAACCTTTGGAACACGATCACCAGCCAAGCTCTCATCACGTTCAAACACACTAACGTTGAGTGCATTGACTTGCTTTACTAATGCTATCAAATCCTTGCTGTCGGTATTTAAAACAATATCAACATGATCTTCAGGCTTTATGTATTTCTTAATATACAAGCAAATACCTGCCATTGAATACCATACTAAAGGAATGTCAAGAAAGTCTCTGGCATTCTTACCTTTTACTCCTTTTGAGCCTGCTCTGCCGCAGAGTGTAAATAAAATATCCATATTATATCTTCTTTAAATAATACCTCTTGTTAATTTCAGTACCTGATAAGCATGACGTACATCACTGTCATTCTCTATCTTTCCATCAATGATATCAAAGAAATGTTTGATCTCTGCCAGTTGAAATGAATTTCTTTCAGCATTCAGAACGATTTCTTTTCCTTCTTTTAGATAATGAATAGTACCTTCTGCAATATCACAATGAATCGTTTCTTCTGGGAGGAATAAATCCAAGGAACGCAAAGTCTTTCTACCGAAGTAATCAAGATGCAGCTCTATGGTTGCAGTCTTAGTCTTTGCTATATAGATAGCTATATCGTCGCTATTTATTTCCAATGAAGAAATCTGATCCTGGATAGAAAATACTTTGCTAGGCATTCCGAAGAAGTGAGTAAGATAATCCCATTCATGAATCAGATCTATCCCAACTCCTCCACCCATTTCTCGATGAGCACTATAGCATTTTCTGTAATCCTGACCAGGTCTCCAATCAGGAAGATAACTGGAAGATATAGCTCTTACAGCAATCGCTTTACTATAATCAATATGATTCTTCACATATTGAAGAACCGGATTATAACGTAATGGGCAAGCTACATATGCTGGAATACCCTTCAAGCTATCAAGTATGCTTTCATCTACATCAGTAGAATCAAAGATAGGCTTTTCAATAAAGAACGATTTGGAATGACCTATAAACTTTCTGATTGTATCATAATGCATGGAAGTTGGATTGGTAATGAATACCACATCATACACCAAACCATCTGCAACCGGTGCATCATATAAGATTTGCTGATGTGCTTTCTCAACAATTTCCTGTGGTAACTCATGTAATAAGTTACTACGATACAAATCTATCTCATAGCAATCACCTCGTTCTTCAAGGAAAGTGCATACATTATTGAAATGTCGCTTACCAATTGAACCTAGACCTATAAAAGCTATTTTATATTGTCTCATATTTTAAAGTTTTAAAAGACGTGAGCTATTTTTCTATAACATCTATCCAATCCAGCAAATCCTTATCTTTCTCAAAGTTCCATGCAGGTTTATAATTATAGTCTGCAATCTGCTTTAAATAGGCATTAATCTCCTCTCGATAAGGATTTTCTGTGATAAATGCAGCATAACCATCTACATGCTCTGATGCATCGTCAAATGTAATATTCTCCTCTTTCTTCGTCTCAATATGATACTCATTCAGAGAATCGGCTGTACCATTCCAAGATAATTGCAGCTCTTCTCCATAAACATCTATATGGCGATATGGCTTACGAGAAACTACGTCAACAGCAAAGACACCCTTTGCGCCAGTCTCATGCTCCAACATGATGAGATAATTATCGTCATAATCGATATTGAGTTGAGTATTTTTACTCTTCATCGAACAAACATTTTTTATAGGACCAAATGCCGTAACTATCCAAGGCAAATCAATTGCCATAATCTCTCGACAGCCATTAGTACGTGGATTACCTATAAAATAGTTGTTATAGCTCTCCCAAGGATGCCAATCTGGAAGATATTGACCAACATGATAGATATAATTAACAGGACATTTTGCCTCATGTACCTTCTCTATGATGGTCTGTGTTTCTTTTCTATATAAGAATGTGGAAGAGAGAAAAAGAACCTTACCCTTCTCCTTTGCCAAAGCTATATTCTCATCATAGCCATCCTGAACCAAATTGATTTCTGTAAAGACATGAAGATTATGATTCAAACAGTCCTTAATAATAACTGCATGTGAAAGTGGTGAAGTACTGATAATGGCGGCCTCGATAGGTTCTACCTTACAAACTTCATCGATACTAGCAAAGCATTTGATACCAAACTTATCTTCAACTTCCTTGCAACGTTGTTCTTGAGTATCTATTCCATAAATCTCAACATCCTTGTGCTCACTCAACAAACGAATTCTACGTTTGCCCATTGACCCAAGGCCTATTACTATTACCTTCATATATTATAAGTCATAAAAAGTTTTCAAATTCAAACCTGCCAACTCAACATTTTTGAGTTCCTGATATATCAAGTTAGCTGTATCTGGTTTGGCATACGGATTTTCATAAGTCTTTGCTGCCTTTTGCATCTCTTCTGATAAACAAAGCTTAAGACCAGCTATTACCTCATCCTTTGAAGTACCACAATTAACAACACTCTTAGAGGCAAGTCTTCCCTTTTGTCTATCTCCAATATTTAAGGTAGGAATACCAAATGAAGGAACTTCAATGATTCCACTAGAGGAGTTGCCAACTGCTGCCTTTACAAACTGAAGGGTCGAAAGATAGCGCTTTAATCCCAAAGATGTATAAGCCTTTGCACGATTAGAATGCTTCTCCACATAATTCTCTACAGCCAATGCTATGGCATCCCTTCCTGTATCAGAGTTTGGCATAGTGAAGATTACTTTCAGATCTTTGAACTGATCTAAAGCATCCAAAAACTCACGAATGTCTTTAGCTGGATCACCACCAAGGGTAACAGGATGATAAGTAACAAGAATTGTTTGTGTATCTACCTTGAAATCCAAGGATGCTTCAAGTTCTTCTTTCGTCATCAAAGGAACAGCCTTGATGTTTTCTACCCCTAAAGAACCTACATCAAAAACTCTAGATGGTTGTTCACCCATCTGAATAACTCGATGGCGATATTCTTCACAAGAAGTAAAATGTAAAGATGACATCTTTGTCACTGAATGACGGATGGCATCATCGAATGCACCTTCAGTAACTTCTCCACCATGAATATGAGCAATAGGAATACGATGAATCAACGCTACCTGAGCAGCAACAAGAATCTCATATCTATCACCTAAGAGTACGAGAATATCAGGTTTAAGCTCTGACAAGGCATCATTCATACCTTGCATCTCTTCTGCCATTGATGAAATAATTCCATGGGCATCATCAGATGGTTTATGCATATAGACCTTTTTATCTATAGTGAATCCATCTTTCTCTATCTCTTTATAGGTTTCTCCATATTCAGGCATCAGGTGCATATTGGTGGCTATGACCTGGAGTCGTAAATCTTTATCCTCTTTGACTAATCTCATCAAACGACTCAACAAGCCATATTCAGCACGAGTGCCTGTTACAAAACAAATCTTTCTCATAATTGTATTTGCTCGTCTGGTTGATAATCTTTAATAGCCTTTGTACCTACAATTTCTTCCCAACGCATAGGTGTAATACCAGTGCCAGGACGCTTAACTGCTAAGTTATCATCGGATAATGTTTCACCCTTTTTTATAAAGGTACTTGCCACAATACTCTTGCGAGCTACAGCTATATTGGCACGTTCTGAATCAGAAACCTGTTTTATACCGGTTCCCAGAGCCTGCTCTATATTACGGATAGCGTGAACCATAGCCTTAAGTTCTTGCGGCTCCAAAGAGGCTTTATGATCAGGACCAACCATATTTCTATCAAGAGTGAAATGCTTTTCAATGACCTGTGCGCCGAGAGCTACTGCAGCAATAGGAACTTCTATTCCTTGGGTATGGTCAGAATAACCAACAATAGTTCCAAAATCCTGTTTGATGGTTAGCATTGCCTTCAAGTTGACATCCTTCATAGGTGTAGGATATTGGGTATTACAATGCAAGATTGTAATTTGCTCTTTTGTCAAACCATTCTTCAACAATACTTCCATCGCATTCCTGATATCTTCTTCATCGCACATTCCGGTGGACATGATGACCGGCTCATGAAGAAGAGCAATCTTCTTGATGAATGGATAGTTAGTAATTTCACCAGAAGGAATTTTCCAAAGTCCCAAACCAAGAGAATGCAAGAAATCGATACTTTCCAAATCAAAAGCAGTTGACCAAAAACGGATACCTTTCTGATGACAATAGGCAACAAGTTCTTGATGATCAGCATCAGACAGTTCTAATTTCTTGAGCATCTGATATTGAGAATCATCACCATCACCTATATTCTTCTTCTGATATTCAGCTTTCTTGGCATCTTTTGATACAAGTTTATCTGCCTTGAAGGTTTGAAACTTGATTATATCAACTCCTGCATCAACAGCTGCATCTATAAGTTGCTTGGCTATATCCAAGGAACCATTATGGTTGACACCAGCTTCTGCAATTATTAATGTATGGTTGCTCATGCTATTTTGCTTTAATTTTAAGGATTGCAGGATTTCCTGCATAAATTCCCTTCACACGTATAGACTTACGAACTACAGAACCGGCTCCGATAATAATATCAGAAGCTATTTCGATACAGTTGGCACAAACGGATTGAGATCCGATAAAACAATTCTCTCCTATCTTACATTCACCATTCACCATAGTTCCTGTCGAGATGTGGCATTGGTCACCTATTTGTGCATCATGTTCGATATTGCAGAAGGTGTTGATGATGCAGTTAGCTCCAATATGAGCACCGGCATTGACGAATGCCTGATGCATGACTACTGTACCTTCACCTATGGTAGAATACTTTGATACGTGAGCAGTAGATGCAATAACAGTTGCCAATTTGCCTCCTGCCTCTTTCACCTTATTATATAGTTTAATACGGATAGCAGGATTCTTGATAAATCCTACAGTAATGACAAATTCTGCTTTATCAACATACTGAGGAATGTCATCATCGGTTCCTATGACAGAGTATGCCAACACCTGCTTGCCGACATTCTTAGGAGTGTCGAGCACTCCCAAGATGTTGTAGCCAGCAGATTCGGCAGCCTCAATCACAGACTTGCAATGACCGCCACCGCCAACGAGAATTAGATTCTTTGTCATATCAATCTAATGAATGGTCTCCTAAAACAACCCTCAACCTCAATCCATAATGACTATTGATTTGGCGTTGTACATCCTCATTCACAACTTTGCCAATTTCTGATTCTACATTTCTTCTTTGTGCTTCATCAAAAACTAATGCACGTGTATACTCAGGATAATCATCTGATTTTCGATTGTTATTCTTTGCATTGAAAGGTCTCAAATTCTCAATGTCATCCCACTTTTCTTCAGGTATACCAAACTCTTGCATTTTTGCTTTAGGAAGAACATGATCTATCTCCCAATCATAGATATCGTCAGTACCTCTATGACTTTTTACCATAATAGCTCCTGCGGCATCTAATCTATACTCATCTGAATTCCATCCATCTAAGGTACGACCTTTGCGCCAAACCTTATCTACTATTTCGTCACTAAAATTACTCATAATATTTTTTCATTAAAGATCTTCAATTCTTACAGAACTAGGAATATTTACTACACGATCAGCAAACCAAATGGTATTGGCAAGGCCATCGTTCTCACAATTCTCAAACATCGGCAGGCGATTCATCAACTCCCAGATTGGGCGAGTCATTACTCCATTATCATTTGTCTGGGTAAGGAAATCAATCTGTGCCTCCTTATCTTTCAAGATAACAGCATTTAGCCAATAGTTGGAAATAGTATTTGGAGAATCTACGAAGAACTCGATATCTGGTACATTCTTAAAGAACTCCTCATATTCAGCAGCAACCTTACGCTTGCTTGCTACATACTTGTCAATATTCTCCAACTGGGCGCATCCCATAGCTGCATTGATATTTGGCATACGATAGTTGTAACCTACATGGTCGTGACGGAACTCCCAACGATGTGGAATCTTGGCCTGCGTAGTAATATGCTTTGCGTATGCTCCCAACTCTTCATCATTAAAGAGCATCATGCCGCCACCACCTGTTGTAATGGTCTTGTTACCATTGAAGCTAATTGCACCAATCTTACCAAATGTACCTGTATGCTGACCTTTGAATGTTGAACCGATACTCTCTGCAGCATCCTCTACAAGTTCGATATGCCACTCTTTACAGATAGCTGCAATCTCATCAATGCGGACAGGATGACCGAATGAGTGCATAGGAACACAAGCCTTAACACGACGACCAGTATTCTTGTTATAGCAAGCCAAGTCATCCTCTTCGAAAGCGAAATCCTTACTTTCTGGAAGTTCTCCCTTACGAGCGTTCTTGCGAACCTCAGCATTCTTCTCAAGCCATGCCCTCAAAGAATCTGGAGAAAGACCCATTGTTGAACGATCCACATCGATGAATACGGCATGAGCTCCAATATAGCTCAATGCATTGCAGGTAGCAATGAAAGTAAGAGCCTGAGTCAATACTTCATCATCTTGCTTTACACCAACGAGCAACAAACTCATGTGAAGGGCATTGGTACCACTAACACATACCACAGCCTTCTTGGCACCTGTGTATTTTGCCATATCCTCCTCGAAGCGATCCACAAACTTACCAACGGATGAAACGAAGGTTGTGTCAATACACTCGTTGAGATATTTCTTTTCATTACCTGCAAAAACAGGAACAGCCAATGGAGTAAACTCCTGGTTGCCATAAACTGACTTGATAAAGTCTATTGTTTTCTTAAAATCTGCCATTTTATTGAGAATTACATTTTTTGATCCAAGTTCTTACCTTTTTCCTCATGCTCGAAGTTAGGTATAAACTTCTTGATTGATGTCACGATTTCAGCCTTGGTGAAGTCTGGCTCTGCAAAGATACCCTCCAACTCATCAAAGAACTGGTTAATCTCTGGCATCGGACGACGGGTTGTCTCCTCAACTACACCGAGTGCAGAGAATCGAGTCATATTGATCTTCTCACCAGGAACATAGAATTCCTCGTAAGCTTTCTCACCTGTGGTATCACTCTTGAAGTAAACAACAGGATAGTTATCACTCTCGTAATCCATATCTGCAGCATACTTCTTTGCCTCTGGATCATTCTTGCACTCCACCTTCTTGAAGCCTTCTGCCTTTACGAAGTCATCGCAGATAGATGAGAAGGTAAGCATCTGCTCTTCACCCAACTTAGGGAAGAAGACCTCACCGCCATTACCAAGGATACAAGCCAACATACAAATCTGACCAGACTCCTCAGGAGATACAAAATAGCGCTTCACATCAGATGGGGCTGCCAAAGGCTGCTTCTTCTGCAAACGATGAATCCATCCGTCTGGCAAAGAACCATTAGAGAAAGCAACATTGGCAAAACGAGCTGTAGTTACTTTGAAGTGCTCATTATAAGCCATCACCAGGTCTTCCATAATACGCTTGCTGGCTCCCATGATATTAACTGGGTTAGCAGCCTTATCTGTAGATACGCAGAAGAAATGCTTTGGTGGGTACACGCAAAGCAAATCCATCAGTTTCTTTGCCTTGATGTCATTGTTTTCGATGAGTGCCTGAACACTATACTTATCTTTCTCTGAACGTACATGCTTATGGGCAGAGAAGTTGGCTACAATGTCAAAACCCTTCTCCTCACGGAAAATACGTTCGAAGATTGGATCTGCAAAGTTGAGGGTGTAGCAACGGAACTCATCAGGTACATAAAGTCCTTCTGTGCTTCGTACATCACGAACCAATTCTGCCAATCCGTTCTCATTCAAGTCAACAACGACTACGCTTTGTGGTTCAAATCGAAGTACAGCCTTGATGAATGAAGAACCGATGGAACCGGCTCCACCAATTACACAAACTTTCTTGCCTTTGATTTCAGCAGAAAGTTTCTCCTTGTTTGCCTCGATATCCTGAGCAAACATACTTTTTTCACGATGGGTCACATATTGACCTATAAATTTACTGAGATTAAACATGATTTATATGTTTATTGTTTTATTTACTTTTTAAATTAAATATTGTATGAGGGAACGGCCCACACCCATAACATCTATGAACTGCTTTGGGTAATCGGGTGTTGATATTGGTCAGAAGCGGCTACCTACGCAGCCAGCCATGATTATGATTTGTATGTTGGTGAAATTATGCATTAATCTTGTTATTTATTTCGAAAACCTACCCGTCCTTCCTTACCGTTAAAGAAGGCTTTTTTCTACCTCTCCGTCTCTCCTGCAAGGAGAGCTCCACCTCTAACCAAGCCTTCCTCCTCAGAAGGAAGGATGTAACCGCCCTCCGGTGCTCGAAACCGCTTCGCTTTATGGTTGGCGGGGCATCAAAGCCCTGCGCCATGGTTTTGCGGGATGGGACCGCCGGGGGGGGGAAAGTTTATAATTTACAATTTATAATTAATAGTTTACTGTTTAGAGTTAATAGTTTATAGTTTACAGCTTATATCCAGAGAATTTGATGATAAGTTGCAGATTTCTTGTGATTTTCTTGGTGGCTTCGGGAAAAAAGCGTAATCTTGGCGGCAAGTTATATAAACTAAATAATAATGTGATTTTCAGAAATGGTTTGATGATAATGACAAGAATGGACTGGAATATAGACCTTTAACGTTAAAATAATGCAAGAAGTTTGGCGGTGTGAGGGGAAAAAAGTATTTTTGCAAACTAATTCAGTAAAACGTTTAAAAGGAGAAGATTATGAAACAGATATTAGTTACGGTAGATACTAACCAGCCTCTGCAAAACATTCGTAAGGCTATTAATATGCTTCGTGGTGTTGTGTCAACTACAGTTGTAAAAGAGCCTGTCTTGACAAAGACACAGAAGCAGCAAGCTTTTGTGAAGGAAAGTTTGACAAGAGCATTGCAGGAAGTGAAACTTGCTAAGTTGGAAGGAAGAAAGCTACCAGATGCAAGGGATTTATTAAAAGATTTAGAAATGGAAGATTGACATGAAAATACATGTTGAATATGGCTCTGAGTTTAAAAGACAGTTTAAACGTTTGGCTAAAAAATATCATTCATTGAAATCTGACTATGATGCTTGGTTAGATGAAATTTACAAGAATCCTCTTGTTGGAGATGACCTTGGTGGTGGCGTTCGTAAGATAAGAATGACCATTGCTGACAAGGGTAAAGGAGAGTGTAAACTAAACTGTGTCAAGCTACAATAAAAGTAGTTTAACACAGTTTTTATATTATGGACAACTTAGAAATTGATTACAAGAAAGCAGCTCAGCAGTTGCGTAGTGGTGAAGCCTTATTTGGCAAGGACGGAGCATTAGCTCCATTGTTAGAGCGTATTCTCAACTCAGCTCTCGAAGGTGAGATGGACGCTCATTTAAGTGAAGAGGAACGCTCTTCCGGCAACCGTCGTAATGGTAAGATGAGTAAGAAGGTTCAAACAAAATATGGTGAGGTCACTATAGAGACTCCTCGTGACCGAGACGGAACTTTCCAACCTGAGACCGTAAAGAAGCGTGAGACTATTCTTGCCAATGGCATGGCAGACCAGATTATTGAGATGTACGCCATGGGCACCAGCACACGTGACATCAGCAGCTACTTTGAGCGTGAGTTCAACACAACTCTATCAGCCGATACTATCAGCTCTATAACAGACCGTGTATTACCCGAAATCACCGCCTGGAAGTCTCGCATGCTCGATCCTGTATATGCCATTTGCTGGCTTGATGCTATCCATTATAAGGTAAAGGATGAGAATGGCAGAGCTGTCACACGAGCCATTTACAACATTCTTGGTATCAACAAGGAAGGCCAAAAAGAACTGTTAGGTATGTATGTGTCTAAGAGTGAAGGAGCTAACTTCTGGCTAGAAGTTCTTACGGATCTTCAGAACCGTGGTGTTCGAGACATCTTGATTTGTTGTATTGATGGTCTCAAAGGCTTCCCAGATGCCATCCAAAGCGTATTTCCTGAGAGTTCTGTGCAGCTCTGTATTGTCCATCAGATACGCAATTCCATCAAGTATGTTGGCAGTAAGCATCAAAAGGAGTTTATCAAGGATTTAAGAACAGTATATGGTGCAGTAAACAAAGACTCCGCTGCTGCTAATTTAGACCTGTTAGAGTCTAAGTGGGGAGAGATGTACCCAATTGTCATCAAGTCATGGCGTGACAATTGGGAACGTCTGACAGAGTATTTCCAATATACTCCAGCCATCCGTAAACTCATTTATACGACCAATACGGTTGAGGGGTATCACAGACAGGTAAGAAAGGTCACAAAGACTAAAGGGGTCTTTCCTACGGATAATTCTTTGGAGAAGCTTGTGTACTTAGCTTACCGCAACATCCGTAAGAAATGGACTATGCCACTGGCAAATTGGGGACAAATTTCTCAACAATTGGCAATAAAATTTGGAGATAGATTTAAAATTATGTAACTTTGCAGCCGAAAAGGCTTCCCTGCTGGGGGCATGCCCCCAGCAGGGAGTGGGAATGAAAGTTAAGAACAAGCCTTGACACAGTTTAAATTACACCCCCCACATCACCTGATGTGCAAGCGCACAACAGCTGTTGTGCGGTCGTAGGCATTAACTCTTCCGGCAATTACTCCTATATCTTCCAGCAACTTCCATTATATGTCTCAAAGACTTCTATTATATCTTCCAGGTACTACCTCTATATCTTTCGATGACTTTCCGTATATACCTCAACGTTCTCCCCTATATCTTTCTGCATCCGCAAGCGTTTCAACGTTTTACTTGTTTTTTCTAACATCTATTTTCCCTCACCTATAATTTTTAGTTAATTTTCCACGATTTCCTTGTATCTTTCATTTATAATGTGTAACTTTGCCTCAAATATATTTAAACGTTTTAAATAAAGCAACACAACAATGGCAAAGAACAATAAGCAGGTAGCTGGTCAAGACGGCAACAGCACCAAGAAGACCAACAGGAAAAAGAAGAAAAACAAGGTTTCGCATATCGTGAAACCCGAAAACATGACTTTGGAAGAATGGCAAATCAAACTGCGCAAGCAGGTGACCGATATCGAGCACTTCGATATCAGTTGTGTTGATGACGCCCTTTGCCCTGGAGAGTATATCGTTCGCAACCCTGAAAAGAACAACGAGTACAAGGTGGTGTATCGTGGAGCCAACAGCGAATGGAATTATTGTTCCTGCATGGATTTCAAGACTTCGAGACTCGGCACTTGCAAACATATCGAAGCCGTCAAGAAATGGTTTGGCGGAAAGAGGGGCGTACATGTACATCGGGAATTGCCACCTTATACTTCTGTCTATCTCTCCTATCGGGATGAGCGATGCGTAAAGATTCGTATCGGCTCAGACAACAAGGAGGCATACGAACAGTTAGCCAAAGATTACTTTGACAAGAACCATGTCTTGAAGAAATCAGCCTATGCCCGCATTGGCTCTTTCTTGAAACAAGCTCGCCAAATCAGCGATACATTCAGATGCTATAAAGATGTCATTGACTTTATCATCGATATTCGCGAAAAAGCGAAAAGAATGAAGATTGTGAAGACATACGATGACGAGAAACTCAACAATCTTCTGAAAGTAAACCTCTATCCTTACCAGAAAGAGGGCATCCGCTTTGCTGCAAAGGCAGGAAAGGCTATCATTGCCGACGAGATGGGTCTCGGAAAGACAATCCAAGCTATAGGTACTGCCGAACTGCTACGCAAGGAAGGTCTTATTGGCTCTGTACTCATCCTCTGCCCTACCTCGCTCAAATATCAATGGCGAAGTGAAATCAAGAAGTTTACTGATGCCGAAGTCTTCGTCATAGAGGGAAGTCATCTCAAGAGAAAGGAAGCGTACAACCGCCCGGAACCTTACAAGATTATTTCCTATAATAGTGCCGCCAATGACATCAAGATACTCGGCTGTTTGCAAACCGATATGCTCATCATGGACGAGGTGCAGCGCCTGAAGAACTGGAACACGCAGATTTCCCGTGCGGCAAGAAAGATAGAATCAGACTATTCCGTGATTCTATCAGGAACGCCTTTGGAGAACAAGCTCGATGAGCTCTACTCTATCGTAGAGTTTGTTGATAATTTCCGCCTCGCCCCTTACTACCTCTTCAAAGACAAGCATATCATTACAGATGAAACGGGAAAAGTACTAGGTTATAAGAACTTAAACGACATAGGCAAGAAGCTGAGTGATATTCTCATTCGTCGTCGAAAGAAGGATGTGAAACTCCAAATGCCTGAGCGTTCTGACAAGAACCTTTTCATTCCGATGACCAA
>OGYL01000962.1_pt1 | contig 23039 bp, 15 predicted proteins | sample 1576541 | NCBI WGS metagenome assembly OGYL01 (sample SAMEA3541551, study PRJEB24748) | human gut metagenome | biome: human gut; feature: human-associated habitat; material: faeces | place: China | collected 2012 | reverse complement strand
TTGCTCCCCTGCCCCGCGGAAAAGCCAGCAGCAATAAATGTCTGCTGCTTCATACCCGGCTGTGCGCCCAGCGCCCCGGCAACATCGTGCAAATCCCGGACTTCGTCTCTCTGATTCGCTGCGAACGCAATGGGCTGAATTGCTCCGTCGCAGCCTTCATTCTCCTTTCCATCCGGCTGGGTGACAAAGGGCTGCATCTGCATATTGCTGGTCGCCATCAACGCTCCGGATACGCCGTGAAGGTCGATCCCCTCGTCCCTCTGGTTGATATGGTAGGCTTCCAGTTTCGTGGGTCTGCCATCCGGCAGAACGAGACCAGCTTGAATCTCCAGCGCCCGCTTCAGCTTTTCAGGAAGTTCCTTTCCCCGTTCAACAGCTCTACGCAGGATACCCAAGCAAGCTTTCCTGGTCAAATAGTATCTTTTCGGCGGATCTTCCTGCAAAATCCGCGACAAGGAAGATCCGTTTTCTTCTCTGGGGGACACCCCAGTATTGAGCGTCGAGGCATCTCCACGCCAGGGAGAAATTAGCTCCCAGTATGATTCGCCCAGCAGATTGCCATGGCCAGGGGTAAGGTCGAGGGATTGAAACACCACCGACCTTAATTCGGGCGATCTCCTCGAGAACACACCGGAAGTCTTCTCCTTTTGGTGTTCCGCTGGAGAAGGCTCCGGGAACATTTTCCCACACCATGAATCGGGGTCGTATATCGATAGCTGTTCTGCCTCGTAATTCGTCTGCATTTCTCATCTCCTTTGCAAGTCTGACCTGTTCCATAAAAAGGCCGGAGCGCGCACCGGCCAGACCGGCTCTGGCTCCGGCCACTGAGAGATCCTGACATGGGCTGCCCCCACATATGATATTTACTGGTGGCAGCTCCGCACCATTGAGTTTTGTGATATCCCCGACATGAACCATATTGGGGAAGCGCAACTTGGTCACCTCGATAGGAAAGGATTCAATTTCGCTTGCCCACACCGGTCGGATGCCATTTCGCACCGCCGCCAGAGGAAAGCCGCCGATCCCATCGAACAAGCTGCCCATAGTTAATTCGTTTGTCTCCTGATTCGCTATACACCTCCTCCAAAGCAAAAAGCCAACCGCAAAAAACAGCTGGCATATCGAAAATATGTTTTGACTTCTATGTCACATTTTGGTAGAATAAATGTGGTTCTTTCGAGAACCGGGCGCTGCCATAACACGGTAGGCGGTTATCCCCCTCTTTCAGGGGGTGATCCTTCTTTACCCCCTGTCCTGACTGGAAGGGGGTGGTAGATGTGAATGTTGTTACATATGAGGAACTGTTCCAGCTGCTCATGGTTCTCATCACCTTTGCCAGTTTGATCATTACGATCATAAAAAAGAAGTAAACCGCCCCAGCCCCAACTAGTGCGGTTTACTTCTTGTAATCAACTAGGGGGCTAACCGTCTATCGGCAGCGCCCTTTCTTATGCTCATTATACCACAATTCCGCCGTCTGTCAAGGGTTGACTGTCTGATCAATTTCCGTTCCGTCATACAGGTACCGCCTTCACATTGCCGGAGTTCACCATCCGGTCGATTTTTGCTTTGATCTTCATGTCGCACCTCAGAAACAGTAGAATGTCATACCCATGTCCGCCCGAACTTCCCGCTGGGAAATCTGCTGGGGTTCCGCGTACACTTGCAGATAGCGATTTACCTCCGCATCTGTCAGCGAGCGGAAGTTCTCCCCCGCGTCGCCAATGACGAAAAATGGCCCCGCAATGATGGAACCGCCGTCCAACCGGCGGTTGCCCTCCATACCCAGCAGCTTGGCTTCATCGTTTTGCTACAATGAGGGTTCCGTCACGGTGGCAATAAATGCATTCGATCAGCCCGCCAACTTCCGCCTGCAGGTCTTCCAACTTCGTGCCGATCTTCTTCTCCACAGCAGGTGATTGAGGAATACTTTTATTTCACCCGGAATGCCTGTGCTCGTCATAACCATAAATTCTGCAGTCTTTAATAATACTTTACGCTAGTCCTTCTGTTTTCAGTTGTTCTATCCAATTCTCTATTCTTTCAGATGTTTGATCGTCTTCGTTCATTTCATCGAGGGGTAATCCGATAAATTGGTCGTTAATGACGGCCGTTGAAGTATCAAAAGAGTATCCGTCTGTGCTGACTGTTCCGATGAATTTAGCCCCCGTTCCTTGTAGCTCTTGATAAATTGTGCCTAGGGCATCACAGAATGTATCGCCAAAAGAAGCCGAATCACCGCAGCCGAACAGTCCGATCAATTTATCAGACAAATCCAATGATTTGATTTTAGCAAGGAAATCAAACCAATCATCTTGCAAGTCTCCAGCGCCCCATGTCGAACTGCCTAATAGTAGAACTTCATACTTTCCTAGATCGGCTGGAGAAGCTGTCGCGACATTGTATACATCTGTTGCTGGAATACTTAACAGATTCGCTATCTGGTTTGCAATATTTTCGGTCGTTCCACTGGATGAACCGAAGAAAATTCCTGTTTTTTTCATTCTGATATGTTTTAATGTTAGTAACGATTGCAAAGGTCTCCTATTTCAAAAACTCAATCAATACCTAAATCGATGTATTTTATAAGCTGATAATACCTGAAAAGAAGTATATTCACATCAGCTTAAAAAGTCATTTTACACGAATTATCCTGATAGATTCTCGTTACTTTTAATATTTTTCTTACGGTTTGTAATTTTTATTGCGAAAAAAGTTAGGAATATATTTTGTCGTTTCGGAAAACAATGTAACTTTGCACCGTCAAAAAGTTAAAACGGAAAAAGACAAGTTAAATGGAACAGATTTTGCGTAACAGTCTATTGAATTCGTTGGGTATTATTATTATTCTACTCTGGCAACAGGATAGGAAGTGAGACGGTGCGTGATTCTGTAAGATAAAATAAAGATAAAGACCTTTCTCGCTTCCTTGTGAGAAAGGTCTTTTGGGTTTGTATATAATTTAAAAAGAAAAAGATATATGTCAGACAGATTATTTATTTTTGATACGACACTTCGTGATGGAGAACAAGTACCAGGTTGTCAGCTGAACACCGTTGAGAAAATTCAGGTGGCAAAAGCTCTGGAAGCGTTGGGTGTTGATATTATCGAGGCTGGATTCCCGGTTTCAAGCCCGGGTGATTTTAAGAGTGTGGTTGAAATCTCAAAGGCTGTTACGTGGCCAACTATTTGCGCTTTGACGCGTGCGGTTGAAAAAGATATAGACGTAGCTGCTGAAGCCCTGAAATTTGCCAAGCGTTCTCGGATTCATACAGGAATTGGAACTTCTGATCCACATATCAAATATAAATTTAATTCGACACGTGAAGAAATTATTGAAAGAGCAATTGCTGCCACAAAATATGCACGTAAGTTTGTGGATGATGTAGAGTTCTACTGCGAAGATGCCGGTCGTACAGAAAATGAATATCTGGCACGTGTAGTTGAAGCCGTTATTAAAGCTGGTGCAACCGTTGTAAATATTCCGGATACAACAGGCTACTGTTTACCTGATGAATATGGTGCTAAGATCAAATATTTGATGGAACACGTAGACGGCATTGAAAAGGCCATCATTTCTACTCACTGCCATAATGATTTGGGTATGGCTACAGCCAATACAGTGCAAGGCGTATTAAACGGTGCCCGTCAGGTGGAAGTAACTATTAATGGTATTGGTGAACGTGCCGGTAATACTTCTCTGGAAGAAATAGCAATGATTTTCAGAAGTCATAAGGAGTGTGGAATTTCTACAAATATCAACACGACTAAGATATATGGTATCAGCCGGATGGTATCGAGCTTAATGAACATGCCTATCCAGCCTAACAAGGCAATTGTCGGTAGAAATGCCTTTGCTCATTCTTCAGGAATTCACCAGGACGGCGTTTTGAAGAATGCACAAACGTATGAGATTATCGATCCGAAAGATGTTGGTATTGACGATAACGCTATTGTATTGACAGCGCGTAGCGGACGTGCAGCCTTGAAACATCGTCTGCATGTATTAGGTATCGAAATTAATCAGGAAAAACTGGATCAGATTTATGAAGATTTCTTGAAGCTGGCTGATAAGAAGAAGGAAATTACGGATGATGATGTCCTGGTATTGGCCGGAGCCGATCGCTCGATGAATCATCATATCAAGTTGGATTATTTGCAGGTAACAAGTGGTGTTGGCGTTCGTTCGGTTGCAAGCTTAGGTTTGAGCATTGCCGGTGAGAAGTTTGAAGCAGCTTCATCCGGAAACGGACCTGTAGATGCCGCTATCAAGGCCCTGAAACAGATTATACATCGCCAGATGGTACTGAAGGAATTTACCATTCAGGCTATTAGTAAAGGAAGTGATGATGTGGGTAAAGTTCACATGCAGGTGGAATATGACGGACATGTATATTATGGCTTTGGTGCCAATACTGATATTATCGCAGCTTCTGTTGAAGCTTATATTGATGCAATTAATAAATTCGTAAAATAACAGAGCATGAATACGCTATTTGATAAAATCTGGGACGCCCACGTGGTTCAGCAAGTTGTTGATGGGCCAGTCCAATTGTATATTGACAGATTATATTGTCATGAAGTAACCAGTCCGCAAGCCTTTCAGGGACTTCGGGAACGCGGATTGTCTTGTTTCCGTCCGGATCATATCTTCTGTATGCCGGATCATAATACACCGACTCACGACCAAGATAAACCGATTGAAGATCCGATCTCAAAGGCTCAGGTTGATACATTGGAGAAAAATGCCAAGGATTTTGGTTTGACTTATTTCGGCATGATGAATCCGAAGAACGGTATTATCCATGTAGTAGGTCCTGAACGTGGCTTGACTTTACCGGGCATGACAATTGTCTGTGGTGACTCTCATACTTCTACACATGGAGCCGTTGGTGCCGTTGCTTTCGGTATCGGTACGAGTGAAGTGGAAATGGTCATGGCTTCCCAATGTATTTTGCAGTCTCGTCCGAAAACTATGCGGATTACGATTGATGGTAAGTTGGGTAAAGGGGTAACCGCAAAAGATGTGGCTCTTTATATGATGTCGAAGATGACTACCAGTGGGGCTACCGGTTATTTTGTTGAGTATGCCGGCGAAGCAATCCGCAGTCTGACAATGGAAGGAAGACTGACTCTTTGTAATCTTTCTATTGAAATGGGTGCACGTGGCGGTATGATTGCTCCGGATGAAGTGACCTTCGCCTATTTGAAGGGTCGTGAATATGCACCGAAAGGCGAAGCGTGGGATCAGGCTTTGGCTTATTGGAAGACTTTGAAGAGTGATGATGACGCAGTCTTTGATAAAGAAGTTCATTTTGATGCTGCCAATATTGAGCCGATGATTACTTACGGAACGAATCCGGGTATGGGAATGGGCATTACACAGTCTATCCCGACAACTGAAGGAATGAGTGAAGTAGAAAAAGGTTCATTTGAGAAGTCACTGCATTATATGGGATTCAAGCCGGGTGAAAAATTATTGGGTAAACCGGTAGATTATGTATTCTTAGGTGCTTGTACGAATGGGCGTATCGAAGATTTCCGTGCTTTTGCTTCTATCGTGAAAGGACGGAAAAAGGCTGAACATATTACGGCTTGGCTTGTACCGGGTTCGTGGATGGTAGACGCGCAGATTCGGGAAGAAGGTTTGGATAAGGTTTTGGCAGAGGCAGGCTTTGAGATCCGTCAGCCGGGTTGTTCGGCTTGTCTGGCTATGAATGACGACAAGATCCCGGCAGGTAAATATGCTGTTTCAACCAGTAACCGTAATTTCGAAGGTCGCCAAGGTCCGGGTTCTCGTACTTTGTTGGCTAGTCCGCTTACGGCGGCTGCAGCTGCAGTGACAGGGAAGATAACAGACCCCCGTACTTTGTTAGGCGAATAATCAATAGTAATCTTTTAGCTTATGAGAGATGCCGAAAAAACGATCGGTCTGCTGATAGACAAGCAGAAGGTTGCATTCATAGGATCGGTGGATTCGGATGGATTTCCGAATATGAAAGCCATGCTGGCTCCCCGTAAACGTGAGGGAATCCGCGTGTTTTATTTCACGACCAATACATCTTCCATGCGTGTAGCCCAGTACCGGCAGAACGACAAGGCTTGCATTTATTTTTGTGACAAGCGTTTCTTCCGAGGTGTGATGTTGAAAGGAACAATGGAAGTGCTGACCGATGCTGAACACAAGGCAATGATCTGGCAAGGCGGGGATACGATGTATTATCCGGGAGGTGTTGAAGATCCTGATTATTGTGTCTTAAAGTTTACGGCAACTTGTGGGCGTTATTACCATAATTTTTCTTCTGAAGATTTTAATATAGATAATTATGAAACAAAAATTTAATATAGTAACAAGTACATGTGTTCCACTTCCGTTGGAAAATGTGGATACCGATCAGATTATACCGGCGCGTTTCTTAAAGGCAACAACGCGTGAAGAGAAGTTTTTCGGCGATAACCTGTTTCGCGACTGGCGTTATAATCCGGATGGTTCGTTGAACACTCAGTTCGTCTTGAACGATCCTACTTATGGTGGTCAGATTCTGGTGGCAGGAAAGAACTTCGGTTCTGGTTCAAGTCGTGAACATGCGGCGTGGGCCATTGCCGGTTATGGTTTCCGGGTTGTTGTTTCAAGCTTCTTCGCCGATATTCATAAAAATAATGAATTGAATAATTTCGTGCTTCCGGTCGTTGTAAGCGAGGAATTCTTGAAAGAATTGTTCGATTCCATTTATGCTAATCCTAAAATGGAGGTCGAAGTAAATCTTCCGGAACAGACAATAACCAATAAGGCGACAGGAAAATCTGAGCATTTTGAAATCAATGCCTATAAGAAGCATTGTTTGATGAATGGATTGGATGATGTGGATTTCCTGGTTGAAAATCGTGGAAAGGTAGAAGCCTTTGAACAGGCAAGAAAACATTAATCTGGAAAAGTTTTTTTGTCCTTGTTTGGGACAAGAGCATAAAGAGTTTTCTGCTCATCCTATTTTTCTTTTGGTAAGCAGATAAAGAATTCAATCTGATGTCAAATTCTTTAGTTCACGGCGTGAACTAAGTAATCCACGACGTGAACTACGTAATTCACGGTGTGAACTACGTAATTCACGCCGTGAACTAAAGAATGGTTTGTGAATTCTATAAGTATATCTGTCCACATACATCTTTTTGATAGGTAGACGGTAAATGTTGGAACAGGCAGATCTGTTTCAGCGAAAGAAAAGAAAACAATTTTATCAGTATGAAGAATGAACATCCTCGTATAGAGATAATGGACACTACGTTGCGCGATGGAGAGCAGACCAGTGGCGTTTCGTTTGTGCCTCATGAGAAATTAATGATCGCCCGTTTGCTGCTTGAAGAGTTAAAAGTAGATCGGGTAGAAGTCGCTTCGGCTCGTGTGTCGGAAGGTGAATTCGATGCCGTTAAGATGATTTGTAATTGGGCTGCCCAGCGAGATCTTCTTCCGAAGGTGGAAGTACTGGGGTTCGTTGACAAAAACGTATCGGTAGATTGGATCTATAATGCGGGATGTAGAGTCATTAACCTGTTGTGTAAAGGTTCGGAAAAGCATTGCCGTTGCCAGTTGAAGAAAACTCCCGAAGAACACATAGCGGGTATTACCGAGACCGTTTTATACGCTGTACAAAAAGGCTTGTCTGTGAATGTCTATCTCGAGGATTGGAGTAATGGGATGAAAGACTCACCGTCCTATGTTTTCCAACTGATGGATGCGCTGACTGCCCTGCCAATCCGTCGGTTTATGCTGCCGGATACATTGGGAATCTTGAATCCTTTGCAGGTGATCGAGTATATGCGTAAGATGAAGAAGCGTTATCCGGGCGTACATTTCGATTTCCATGCTCATAATGACTACGATTTGGCTGTAAGTAATGTGTTGGCAGCAGTGTTAAGCGGAGTCAAAGGATTGCATACAACGATCAATGGTTTGGGCGAGCGTGCAGGTAATGCTCCTTTATCGAGTGTGCAAGCCATATTAAAAGATCATTTCCAGGCGATCACGAATATCGACGAAAGCTTGCTGAATGAGGTAAGCCGCATGGTCGAATCGTATTCAGGAATCTCCATTCCGGCTAATAAGCCGATTGTAGGAGAGAATGTCTTCACGCAAGTGGCAGGTGTTCATGCTGATGGAGATAATAAGAACAACTTATATTGTAATGATCTGCTTCCCGAACGTTTCGGACGCAAGCGTGAGTATGCGCTGGGTAAGAATAGCGGTAAGGCAAACATCCGTAAGAATCTGGAAACTTTGGGACTGGATTTGGATGAAGAGTCGATGCGTAAGGTGACGGAACGGATTATTGAATTGGGAGATAAGAAAGAAGTCGTTACTCCCGAAGACCTTCCGTATATTGTCAGTGACGTGTTGAAACATGGTGTTGTCAGTGAGAAGGTAAAACTGAAGAGTTATATCGTCAATCTGGCCTATGGCTTGAAACCGATGGCAACCCTGAAGATTGAAATCAACGGGAAAGAATACGAAGAAAGTTCGAGCGGTGACGGTCAGTATGATGCATTCGTTCGTGCCTTGCGGAAAGTCTATAAGGAAACGTTGGGCCGGAAGTTCCCGATGTTGACCAACTATGCGGTAACAATCCCACCAGGCGGACGGACTGATGCCTTTGTGCAAACCGTTATTACTTGGAGTTTCGAAGGAAAGATATTCCGAACTCGAGGCTTGGATGCCGACCAAACAGAGGCGGCTATCAAAGCTACCATCAAAATGTTGAATATGATAGAAGAATAATAGTAAACAAAATAAATCATCAAAGAAAATGAATTTCAAAATAGCTGTATTAGCCGGCGACGGAATCGGACCGGAAATTTCCGTACAAGGTGTAGATGTTATGACTGCCGTATGTGAGAAGTTTGGTCATCAGGTAAGTTATAAGTATGCTCTTTGTGGAGCAGATGCTATTGATAAGGTGGGTGATCCGTTCCCTGAAGAAACGTATCAGATTTGTAAGGAGGCTGATGCTGTATTATTCTCGGCGGTAGGTGATCCGAAGTTCGACAACAATCCTACAGCCAAAGTACGTCCGGAGCAAGGACTTTTGGCAATGCGTAAGCGTTTGGGACTTTTCGCAAATATTCGTCCTGTGCAAACATTCAAATGCTTGTTGCATAAATCTCCGCTTCGCGCTGAACTGGTAGAAGGTGCCGATTTTCTGTGTATCCGCGAATTAACCGGAGGAATGTATTTCGGAGAGAAATATCAGGACAACGACAAGGCCTACGATACGAATATGTATACACGTCCGGAAATAGAAAGAATCTTGCGGGTTGGTTTTGAATATGCCATGAAGCGTCGTAAACATCTGACGGTTGTAGATAAGGCAAATGTATTGGCTTCCTCTCGTCTGTGGAGACAAATTGCTCAGGAAATGGCTCCGAAATATCCGGAAGTGACTACCGATTATATGTATGTGGACAATGCCGCCATGCGTATGATTCAGGAACCGACTTTCTTTGATGTTATGGTGACTGAGAATACATTTGGAGATATCCTGACAGACGAAGGTTCTTGCATCAGTGGTTCAATGGGCTTGTTGCCATCTGCTTCTACGGGTGAAAGTACACCGGTATTTGAACCTATCCACGGTTCATGGCCACAGGCAAAAGGATTGAACATCGCTAATCCGTTGGCACAAATTCTCTCCGTTGCCATGTTGTTTGAATACTTTGATTTAAAGGCTGAAGGTGCGCTGATTCGCGAAGCTGTAGATGCTTCATTGGATGCTTGTGTCCGTACACCGGAAATTCAGGTTGAAGGTGGAGCCAAATACGGTACTAAAGAAGTTGGTCAATGGATCGTTGAGTACATTAAAAAGAAATAATGAGTACTGATGTTTTTTGAGTTTATAAGTTTTTGTATCCTTCGAGGAATGAAACTTATAAACTCAAAAACTGAAAAGTTTATACTTATTCGCACATTCGTAATAGTTCTTCCACGATCGCTTGATCATAGCCCATTTCCTGCGCTTTCAAGAAATCTTTCTTGGCCGATTCTTTTTCATATTGTGCCAATTTGACTTTTCCTCGCAAGATATATAAAGAAGCATTGGGCGTACTTTCTACGAAAATCCGATTAATATCGCTCATGGCACGGGCATTTTTCCCCATCAGGAAATAAAGATCAGCCCTTCCTTCATACAAGATCCAGTCACGAGGCATTTTATCAATCAGGTAATTATAGATCCGTTCGCTTTCATCATAATTTCCTCGTGTCTTTTCCAAGATGGCATATCCCATGCGGGCCAAAACCGACTTTTCGTTCAGTTGGAGAATCTTGTCGAAATCACCTTCTGCCGCTGCATATTTTTTCTGTGCCAGATAAAGCAGTCCGCGTGCATACAGTGATTCCTGATGTTCCGGATCTACAATCAGCAACGCATTATAATCGTTAATGGCTTTCTCTATTTCTCCCAATTCCGTATAAAGCGAAGCTCTGTTTTCCAATATGGTAACGCTTTTGGGGTGACGGCTTAACGCTGCTGTATAAGAAATGATTGCCTCTTGTTTTTTCCCTTGTCTCCGTTGGATTGTCCCTAAATTACAGAGTAAAGCAAAATTGGCCGGATTACCCGGCTCTTCGCGCATGGCGTTTTTGAGCGCTTCTTCAGCCGAAACTAAATCGTTTTTATCAAAATAATCACAGCTTTTCTGTATCCATTCTTCATAAGTCTGCGCAGAAAGAGATCCGAAGCCACAAGAAATAAAAAAAAACGAAAGAAATATAAATCTTTTTCCCATTTAATTTGTTTACTAAATAAGCACGTGCAAAACTAAGGATTTATTTCGGCTATTTGTCCAAATATAAATTATTTATAGCTTTGCTACACTTTGTAAGAATTCAAGATAGAATAAGTTGAGTGATAACGGATAAAGCAAAACAAATTTAAAATAGAAAACAATATGATTTTATTAGAAGTAGTTGAAACGGGCACTAAGTTGTCTCGTGTATTAGATTCTCTTGTTGAGCAGGGAGCTGCTTTGGGTTGGACTTTGATTAAAGCCTTGCTGGTATTTATTGTAGGTCGCTTTTTAATCAGTATGATTAATAAATTAGTACAGCGAGTCTTGTTGAAGCGAAATATTGATCCTTCCATCAAAACCTTTGTCGGTAGTTTAATCCACATTATATTGATGATTCTGCTGATTGTTTCGGTTGTTGGAGCATTGGGTGTACAAACGGCTTCGTTTGCCGCTTTATTGGCTTCTGCCGGTGTGGCAATTGGTATGGCTTTGAGTGGTAATCTGTCGAACTTTGCCGGAGGATTGATTATTCTGATCTTCAAGCCTTATAAAGTAGGTGATTTTATTGAAGCCCAGAATCTTTCAGGAACAGTTCGGGAGATTCAGATCTTTCATACGGTATTGACAACTACCGACAATAAGGTGATTTATATACCTAACGGCTCATTGAGTAGCAGTGCTGTTATTAACTATTCATACCAGCAAGTTCGCCGTATCGATTGGACATTTGGTGTAGAATATGGTACAGATTATGCCAAAGTCAAAGGGGTTTTGGAAGAAATCCTTGCAAAAGATGAACGAATCTTGCAAGAACCGGCCGCTCCTTTTATTGCTATGAGTCAATTGGCCGATAGCAGTGTGAATTATGTTGTCCGTGTTTGGGTAAATAGTCCGGATTATTGGAATGTTTATTATGACATCACCCGGATTGTATATGAGCGTTTCAATGCAGAGGGTATTGGTTTCCCATTCCCGCAGCTGACCATACATCAGGCTAAGGATTGAAGCCTTTTGTACAGAAAACAATCGGCTTTGTTCAGAAAACATACCGTTTAGAAAGATTCTTTTGATTCTGATTATTATTCAAAAGGAATTATATATCTTTGTGGTGTAGAAAAGGAAACATACTCTTATTTTTGTTTAAAGCAAAAATAAATGATTATATCAATCTTTTATTACACTATTATTAATATTATCGTTAAGCCCGGATGTTATATGCCGGGCTTTTTTATTTATAAGAGATTATAGTTATGATATACTCTTTCTTGACCTTTCCAACCAATGTCCATGCGATATGTGTTTTAAAACTTCCGAGAATCGGAAATGATTCCAATTACTTTCGTTTTTGATATTCGTTACTTCTGTTTTGCCGATGTAATAATGTTGTATCTGGTATTATAAATACGGGTTTTTGTACAATAAAATGTGGATTTGGCGCATAAACCGGACATGGATAGGACAAAGTCATGAACTTTTTCTATCTTTGCTAAGTTATTGATTAAAAAGGATCAGAATAAGAACAAATTAAAAACATATGAAGAAAAGATTTACATTGTTATCAACTGCTTTATTAATGGGAACTTCGCTTTCGGTGTTTGCACAAGAGCAAGCTAGTCCGGTAGATAAGGCAGAATGGAAAGAAGGAAATTACTTTTATTTAACGTCGGCTAATTCTTATTTGGCGTTAGATGCAGAACGGACAGACTCTGTTATTGTTAGAAATAGTGCAGGAGAAACAAAAGATGAAATAGATTTGGCTTTGTGGCAGATAAAGAAAGTAGAAACAACTGCCGGTGGAGATGTTTATCAATTCACGAACAAAGCTACAAAGGCCGTTTTATCATTCTCTACAAAAGCAAATGCAACTACGGTTTTGGATCCATCTGGTGTTTCTCAATGGACATTTATTGGTGGTAAGATTGTTGGTTATTATGGTGACAGTAAAACGTTGGCATTGTCTGTTTCTGATTCCAAGTTGGCTTTAGTAGAGGCTACAGAAAGTGAGTTTTCTGTAGTATATCCAGATAAAGCATATAACTTGAAAATAAATGAATTAGGAGATGGCATTTCTACCTTCTATATGGATTTGGATGGAGAATATGAAGGTGATATTTTCAGTGGCAAGGAATTGATTGCTAAAGAGACTGAAGATGGTTATTTGAAGCTCCAATATAAGGATGATCAGGAATTTCCTGATGGAAAAGCTAAATATTTAGGTGTTGATTCTGTTAAAACAACCATTACTGGAGCTACTGGTTCTTATGGTTTGCTGTTTAAGGCAGATTCTATGTACACAGAAGGTGCTCTTCATAGTTATTCAAATGATGATGCGCAGAAATTCAAATTTGTAATAGATTTGTCTAATGACTCAATTGCTGTATTTGTAAAGAAAGTAAATACTGCAGAAAATATTCAAGTAGTCTATGCTACATTGGGTGATAACAAAGTACTGACGGTTAGTGAAACGAATCCTTTACAAGGCACAGCACCGTTTATTACAACCCGCCGCGGAACCCCAGTTACATTGGCGAACGGCTCAGGTGTTTATTTCCTGAAGAATGTAGGAAAGGCTGCGAATGCTGGCAAATACCTGTATGGAAATGAAATATATGCTTCTGAAACTCCTTCTGTTTATAATCCGGACGGACAATGGTATGTAAAGGAAGAAAACGGTAAATATAGTATTGTAGATCGTCTGAGTAATACTTCGTATGCTGCTAATAGTGAAATCTTTGCCATTAAGGGTATAAGTGGTGCTTATACGGTAGCAGGAAGAACTGATACACTTTCATTTGAATATCAGCCGAAGGTGGATTTGGAAGATAAATATCTGGGTATTCTTCGTCTTACAGAAGCTGAGTTGAAAGAGAAAACCATTCAGCTGAATGTGAATGCTGTTGGAGGAACAGTACCTATCTCTGTTTCAGATTCTTTGTTATTGGCTGATATGGAAAAAGAAGCTACTTCATTCCGTTTGTTTGCTGGAACGGAAGAGAAAACTGCCGGAGCACAGTCTTTAGGTGATACCTTGTATACGGTTTCATATCGCTTGGCTGATCAGTTTGGTGATCGGGTTTTAGTGAAAGATTCTAAAACTGGTTCTTTAATCATGTCAAGTTACCAGAAAGATCCATTGGGTATTGTCTTCAGACAGTCGAATGATGGTACTGTTTATGAAATGACAGTGGGTAAGGAATATGTTACTTATAGTACACAATCTAATTTGCTGTTGAGCGAAGAAAAATCGGAAGCTGTAGAATTTGATGTCGATATCATTGACGCTCCGCAATACGAGGCCGTGAAAAGTTCACATCTGCGTTTCGGTTCGAATGGGAAATTCCTGACGATGAATCCGCTTACTTTGTGGGCTGAGTTAAAGAACGAAGGTCAGGAAATTACGAAAGCGGGTTATACGGCTGATAACTTCTCATTCAAGATTGAAAAGGCGGATACCGTTATCCCGGGTAAACCTGTCTATTTAATCTCTACTTGTATGATTGGTGCAGATGATAAAACTTCAGATGTACGCTATTATTTGTCAGCTATTGATACAGTGCAGCATGAGGGAAAGAATCGTTTAGGATTTATTCCTTCAAATGATACAACCCGAACATCCAAGAATAGTCCGGCTTACTTTTCTTTGAGGAAGAATGAAGACGGTAGCTTGTGGTTGGAAAATATCAATGTAAAGGGTGGTGCATTCGTTTCGCAGATTGCCAATACCTTGGTAATGTCGAATACGGGTATGAACTTCTCTGCAGAAAAGGCTTCTGCTCCAACAGCAAATGAAGAAATAGAAGCTCCTACATCTGTCGTTGTTGCTGGTGGTCATAATTCGGTAACCGTAATGAATGCCAGAGACAAGAAGATTGTCCTGACGGATATCTTAGGAAAGATTGTCGGTAACTATTTGGTAACAAGCGATCGCTTTACAGTTCCGGCTTCTCGTGGCTTGCTGATTGTCGCTATCGAAGGGGAAGTTGCTCAAAAGGTAATTGTGAAATAAGGTTTATACATAAATCGTCATAGTAACAGGAAACGGTGTAAGTCCATTACGGATTTATGCCGTTTCTTTTATGTGTAATCTTGAAATTGCCGATCCGATGTGACTGATAAATAAGAATAAGTCACATCCTGCTTAGTTTTGTGACTGATAGATAAGAATAAGTCACATCCGACGTAATTTTGTGACTGATAAATAAGAATAGGTCACATCCGATGTGATTTTGTGACCGATAAATAAGAATGAGTCACATCCTGCGTAGTTTTGTGACTGATAGATAAGAATAAGTCACATCCGGCGTAATTTTGTGACCGATAAATAAGAATGAGTCACATCCGGCGGTCGAATGTGACTTAAAATAAAAAAGAAGTCCTTCCCGGCCGTTGGGAAGGACTTTAAAAGCGTTTACATTCCGTTTTGCTCAAGTATTGAGGCGTTCTACATTCTTTACGCCTTTGACGGTCTTGAGTTTTTTAGTCAGTTGATTTAATGTCGTCGTATCTCTTACCTGAACGGTGAAGTTACCCTGGAATAATCCATCAACGGAATCAATATGTAAAGATCGTAAAGAGACATTGGTTTCCTTGCCGATGACAGAGGTGATGTTGGTAACAATGGCAATGTCGTCGCGACCCACTACGCGCAAGGTAACGATATATCCGTTGTCGCCTTTGCCACTCCATTTGGCACGGATGATCCGATAGCCGAAACGGCTGAACATTTCCTGTGCATTCGGACAATCCATGCGGTGTATTTTGATTCCTTGGGTAGAAACAAAGCCGAACACTTCGTCTCCATAAATCGGATTACAGCATTTCGCCAACTTATACTCGATGCCGGTCAGGTTTTTATCGATTACCAATACATCTTTGCTGGTTGCTATCTCTTCCGCTTCGGTCGTCGTAACGAACTCTTCCGCGCTTCTGGCAACCGGATGTTCTTGCTGTTCGGTCTCTTTACGGATCAAATCCAAATACTCATCGATAATGACATTCGGGTCCAAACGCTCTTCGGCTATATCAACATAAAAGTCTGTTACGGTCTTATATCCTTTCTTCTTGATATAACGCATGAGTGAAGCCTCTTCCATGTCGATCTTTCTGTTCTTGAACCGTCGTTGCAACATCTCTTTGGCAAAATCGACCATCTTGGCCGTTTCTTCCCGCAATGCCTGTTTGATTCGTACGCGGGCTTTTGAGGTAACGACGAAATTCAACCAGTCCCGTTTGGGCGATTGTGTAGGAGAAGTGACAATGGAAACCGTGTCTCCATTGTTTAATTCATATTTGATAGGAACATTTTTCCCATTTACTTTGGCTGATACACATTTACAACCCAGCTGAGAGTGGATAGCGAAGGCAAAGTCCAGCACCGTTGCACCTTTAGCCAGTTTGATCAGTTCTCCGGTTGGTGTAAAGACATAGATTTCATCTTTATACAAATCCATCCGGAAATCTTTCATCAGATCCAGCGGATTGGAATCTTTTGCTTCCAAAGCAGCCCGCACTGTATTCATGAATTCATCCAAGCCTTTTTCGGCCTTGACTCCTTTATAACGCCAGTGTGCCGCCAGACCCTTTTCGGCTATTTCATCCATTCGCTTGGTTCGGATCTGCACTTCTACCCATTTATTCTCCGGACCCATAACCGTAATATGCAGGCTTTCGTATCCGTTCGATTTCGGAATGGAAATCCAGTCTTTTAATCGTTTGGGATTTGGCTGGTACATATCCGTTACGATCGAATATACCTGCCAGCAATCGGAGCGTTCTTTTTCAAGAGGCGTATCCAAAACAACCCGGATGGCAAACAAATCATAGATATTCTCAAAATCCACCTTTTGCTTTTTCAGCTTGTTGTTGATGGAATGAATAGATTTGGTACGTCCTTTGATCTCAAACTTAAACCCTGCCTGTTCCAGCTTTTCTTTCAGCGGAGCAATGAATCGGGCTATATAAGCGTCGCGCGAACGTTTTGTCTCATTCAGCTTTTGCTTGATATAATCGAACTGTTTCCGGTCGATATACTTAAGAGACAAATCTTCCAGTTCGCTTTTTATTTTATAAAGTCCCATTCTGTGTGACAATGGGGCATATAGATAGGCTGCTTCTGTTGCCAGTCGGATACGGTCGTCTTCTGACAGTTTCTTTCCGAGCCGCATCATACAGAGGCGGTCGGCAATCATGATGAGGATGACACGCACGTCTTCGGCAAACGAGAGTAACAGATGATGGAAATTCTCCGAATTGACAGCCGTATTTCGAGCGTATAAGTCGGAAGTACGAAGCAAACGTTGAATCATGAGCGTGATGTCTTCCCCAAATAACTCTTTTACTTCCTCGTTGGTAATAACACCTTTGTAGACGGGACGGTAGAGTAACAGTGCCAGTACAGATGTCCTTTTCAGACCTATTTCAGTCGTTGCGATCAGTGCCGTATCAATATTTCTGAGCAGGCCATTGATTCCGTTCTTGTCTCTTCCATAACATTCTTTGGCTACAACTTGCTTCATCAGGTTCTTCATCTTGGAAATATCGTCTTTTTCCAGGAACGAATACAGGTTACGTAGCAGTAATCTGTATTTGGTGAAGAATTCTTTCTTTTCTTCTGGTGTAAAAAATGGTAATGTCTCCATAAGCTTTATGCTTTATTTTGCCCATTTGAGGACAAGTACGGTAAAACGTGTTGTAAAAGTATCTTTTTATTTTGAAATATCTATGATATTATTGTCGGTATTTTTATACATTTGCGTACTAAGGATGAAGAAAAAATATTTTATTCATAAAAATAGTGTACTATGTTAAACGCGAAAGACTTGGAGCAATTATCTGAAAAAGGTATTTCACAAGAGAAAATTGAGGAACAGTTATCCTGTTTTGAGAAAGGGTTTCCTTTCCTGGAAATAGAGGCATCGGCTTCTGTTGAAAAAGGAATAAAGGTGATTCCGGCAGAATCTCAGCCGGCTTATATGGCTGCCTGGGATGCTTATCTGACAAAGAACAAGCGTATTCTTAAGTTTGTCCCGGCGTCGGGTGCTGCCAGTCGTATGTTTAAGAATCTGTTTGGATTCCTTTCTGCCGACTACGATGTTCCTACAACAGACTTTGAAAAGAAGTTTTTTGCCGATATTCGTAAATTCGCATTTTATAAAGCATTGAATCAGAAATGCCAGGAAAATACGGGAAAGGATATTCCGGCTTTAGTAGCCTTGGGTGAATATAAGAAAGTCGTTTCAAACTTATTGGAAAAGGTCGGCTTGAATTATGGTTCTTTGCCTAAAGGTTTGTTGTTGTTCCATACTTACCCTGAAACTTTCCGTACTGCAATGGAAGAACATTTGGCTGAAGGTGCCATGTATGCCAAGAACAATGCGGGTGAGGTAAATATTCACTTTACAGTTTCTCCGGAACATCAGGCTTTGTTTGAACAGTTGGTTGCAGAGAAGAAAGATGCTTATGAAGATAAATTCTCTGTGAAATATGATATTTCATTCAGTGTTCAGAAGCCGAGTACGGATACAATTGCTGTCAATATGGATAATACTCCGTTCCGGGATAAAGATGGCAAGTTGTTGTTCCGTCCGGGTGGTCACGGTGCATTGATCGAAAACCTGAACGATGTAGATGCTGACGTTGTATTCATTAAGAACATTGATAATGTGGTTCCGGATAGTTTCAAATCAGCAACTATCATCTATAAGAAATTAATTGCAGGTGTTTTGGTCAGTCTGCAAGAAAAGATCTTCAAATATCTGGAATTGATTGATACCGGTAAATACACACATGATCAGATTGAAGAAATGATTCATTTCCTGCAAAACGATTTGTGTACCCGGAAATCAGATATCAAGTTGATGGAAGATGCCGAATTGGTTCTTTACATTAAGGATAAGCTGAACCGTCCATTGCGTGTTTGTGGTATGGTGAAGAATGTAGGAGAACCGGGTGGTGGTCCGTTCTTAGCCGTTAATCCGGATGATTCTGTTTCTTTACAAGTATTGGAAAGTTCACAGATTGACATGAATGATCCAGTCAAGAAAGCCTTGTTTGAGAAAGGAACTCACTTTAATCCTGTTGATCTGGTTTGTGCGATTAAGAACTATAAGGGCGAGAAGTTCAATTTGCCGGATTATGTAGATAAGAATACTGGTTTTATCTCTTATAAGAGTAAAGATGGTAAAGAATTGAAGGCTCTTGAGTTGCCAGGTCTTTGGAATGGTGCTATGAGCGACTGGAATACAGTCTTTGTAGAAGTCCCGATTGAAACATTTAATCCAGTGAAGACTGTAAACGATTTGCTTCGCCGTGAACATCAATAAGACGCGTTGCTGAAAGCAGGTTTTCCGGATGGTTTGATCCGGAGATACATATACAGATCTGGAAGTTATGCAATCTATACATATTTGCATTTGCTTTCAGATCTGCATTTTTTTTGTGTAGTGAATGTATTTATGAATTATAAAAGATAGAAAGAGAAGTATAGATGTTGATATTGGTTGTAACAATTTTCATTGTCGGATATTTAATGATAGCATTTGAACATCCGATAAAGATAAACAAGGCGGCTTCAGCCTTGTTGACGGGAACGATTTTATGGGTTGTGTATGTGATGAACGGTCCCGAATTTGAATTTTTGGTTTCCAGTGATGGATTTAAGGCTTTTGTTCAAGATCCACAAGTGGCTTCTTTGTCGTTGATGGAACAATGCCAGCAATATATCGTCAGTCATCAAATATTGGTAAGTATCGGTGAAATTTGTCAGACATTGATATTTCTGGTCGGTGCCATGATTATTGTGGAATTGATAGATGTGCATGGCGGTTTTGAGTTTATTACCAATCGGATCACAACGCGGAAGACCAAGCCTTTGTTGATTATGATTTCTATCCTGACATTCTTTATGTCGTCAGTATTGGATAATTTGACAACGTCTATCGTGATGATTATGCTTATTCGGAAGATCATAGCCGATCAGAAAACCCGTTGGTTCTTTGGAAGTATGATTGTGATTGCTGCAAATAGTGGTGGCGCTTGGTCTCCTATAGGCGATGTGACTACAATTATGTTGTGGGTCAAAGGAAACATATCGACCGGTGAAACTATTCCGCATCTGATCCTTCCCAGTCTGGTGTCGATGTTCGTTCCGATGTTGTTAATGGCCAGACAGATGAAGGGTAGTGTTACATCTCCTGAACAAACGACTCTAGAGAATGAAGGTCAAGCGAATAGTCCGGAAGAGTTTTTTGCCTTAGCGCATCGGGAACGTTTGTATATCTTTGTTTTGGGCATACTTTGTCTGTTGTTTGTACCGGTCTTTAAAATGGTGACTCATTTACCTCCTTTTATGGGTGTAATGGTAGGCGTTAGTATTTTGTGGTTCTTTACTGAGTTTATTTATGGCAAGAAAGAATCATTGGAAGAAGACCGCAAGTTGCGTGTATCGAAGGTCGTACATCGGATTGATGGTTCAACTCTTCTTTTCTTCTTAGGTATTTTATTGGCTGTTGAAGTACTGAGATATACAGGTATTTTAGGCGCTTTTGCTTCATGGTTGGATACTTCTGTTGGAAATGTCTTTATTGTAAATATGGTTATTGGTACACTTTCGGCAGTAGTTGATAATGTTCCTTTGGTGGCAGGTGCGATTGGAATGTATCCGGTAATGACGGAAGAAGCCGTTGCAGTCAGTGCAGATCCGGTTTATTGGATGAACTTTATACAAGATGGAACTTTCTGGCAATTCCTGGCTTATTGTGCCGGTGTAGGAGGAAGTATGCTGATCATCGGTTCGGCAGCTGGTGTTGTGGTTATGGGTTTGGAACAAATCAGCTTTGGCTGGTATTTGAAGAAGATTACCGGAATGGCTTTCTTGGGTTATTTAGCCGGAGCTTTGGTATATATTCTTCAATGTACGCTTATATAACGGAAAATGATTGCTATAGCAGATAGTGGTTCAACCAAGACAGAATGGTGCTTGGTAGAGAAAACAGGTCAGATTCATTCCCGGTGTTTTACGCCGGGAATGAATCCTTATTTCCAGTCGGAAGAACAAATGACAGCCATGATTCAGCAGGTTTTGTATCCGCAATGGACTGGATTGGTTATTGATGCCGTTTACTTCTATGGGGCAGGTTGTGCTTTTCCCGAGAAAAATGTTTTGGTAGAAAAGGCGATTCATTCCTGTTGGTCTGTTCCGGTGGAAGTGAACAGTGATCTGATGGCAGCCGCTCATGCCTTGTGTGGAACCGAAACAGGTATCGCTTGCATTTTGGGAACAGGTTCCAATTCTTGTCTGTATGATGGGAAAGAGGTAAAAGAACAGATTTCTCCTTTGGGATTTATTTTAGGAGATGAAGGCAGTGGTGCCGTTTTGGGGAAACTGTTAATCGGAGATTGTTTGAAGCGCCAGTTACCGGCTTTGCTATGTCAGGAATTTATGGAAACTTACCAACTGACGCCGGCTTCTATTTTGGAACATGTTTACAAGAAGCCTTTCCCGAATCGTTACCTGGCCAGCTTTGTTCCATTCTTGAAAGAGCATTTGGATGTAGAGCCGGTTTTCCAATTGGTTTATCGTAGTTTTGATGCCTTTATCCGGCGAAATGTAATGCAATATACGGGACATGACCGATATCCGGTTCATTTTGTAGGTTCGGTGGCTTTTTATTTTCAGTCGGTATTACGGCAAGTCCTCGAGAAATATGAGCTGATGCCGGGAAAGATAGAAAAGGCTCCTATGGACGGTCTGATTTTATATTATAATAAGGTAGGGAAATGAGTTTTCAGAAAATAACGGAACAAGAATCGTTGTATCATGATTTGGAGAAGAAATCTGTACACGAACTATTGACGGAGATTAATCAGGAAGATCAGAAAGTGGCATTGGCTGTACAAAAGGTGATTCCACAGATCGAGAAATTGGTGACAGGCATTGTTGAGCGGATGAAGCAAGGTGGACGACTGTTTTATTTAGGTGCCGGGACAAGCGGACGATTGGGCGTTTTGGATGCTTCCGAAATTCCACCGACTTATGGAATGCCTAATACGTATGTGATCGGATTGATAGCTGGCGGTGAGAAGGCTTTGCGGAATCCGGTGGAAGCTGCCGAAGACGATGCGTTGAAAGGCTGGAAGGAATTGTGTGAACATCAGGTCTCTTCTCGGGATGTTGTGGTGGGCATTGCTGCTTCAGGCACGACGCCTTATGTGATCGGAGCTTTACATCAGGCGCGTCAGGAAGGGATTTTGACAGGCGCGATTGCCTGTAATCCAGATTCTCCGATAGCGGCTGAGGCTGATATTGCCATTGAACCGATTGTCGGTCCGGAATATGTTACGGGTAGTACACGGATGAAAAGCGGAACGGCCCAGAAGATGGTATTGAATATGATCAGTACGGCTACGATGATTCAATTGGGAAGAGTCAAGAACAACCGGATGGTGAATATGCAGCTGACTAACCAAAAGCTGGTCGATCGGGGAACGCGGATGATTATGGATGAGTTAGGTTTGGATTACGATACGGCGCATCATTTGTTGCAATTGCATGGTTCTGTTCGTGAAGCTGTTGATTCTTATCATCGGGAGTGGCGTTTGAATCAGTGATATTTTGTATATTTGCGCGTTAAATCATAATGAAATGAGTTTCTTATCAAAATTATTCAAGAAAAATACACCGGAAACAGCTGAAGAAACGACGAAAGGTTCTGTTGAAGAGTTCGTTTCACTGATCCGGGTTTACTATCAGGCTGTCATGGCCGTTAACTTGGGAGTGACGAATCTGAATATGCTGGCTGATATGGCTTTATTCAAGCGTATGCTGAAGATTCCGACTCAGAATAATAAATTAGGTGTTGCTGAAAAGGCACGTGTCCGCAAAGTCCTGATGCAGGATTATGGATTAAACGAAACATTCTTCAAGGAAATAGATTCATCGGTGAGGAGATGTTGTAAGACTCAGAACGATATCAAGACCTATTTCTTTATGTTCCAAGGTTTCTGCAATGATTTGTTCAGTCTGTTGGGTAATCTGATGCAATGGAAGTTCCGTTTGGCGCTGTTGTTGAAGAAGATGCTTTACGCACAGACCGTAAAGACGGTGCATGAAATCATGACACGTTCGGAATGGAACGATGTGAGTGTGCAGAAAGCCGCTTGGAGTGTTCGTAAGTATGCTCAGTCTTTGGGGTATTCAGAACAATGGGTAACAGACTTTGTCTATAATGTGGTTCTTTTGGCTCGCGAAGATCAGAAGAAAC
>OGYL01000961.1_pt1 | contig 23045 bp, 17 predicted proteins | sample 1576541 | NCBI WGS metagenome assembly OGYL01 (sample SAMEA3541551, study PRJEB24748) | human gut metagenome | biome: human gut; feature: human-associated habitat; material: faeces | place: China | collected 2012 | reverse complement strand
TGATGAACCGTGTGGGCGGCAATGTAGTGGACAGCAGCGTGTCCGCGTCGATGGTTTGCAGTTGTTGATGCGTCATGCATATCATCTCCAATCTAAAGTTTATTTTTCTGTACGACCCAGTGTGTTCATGGTATAATGAATGCAGGACACTATACATGAAAAAGTGATCTTTCTCCGCTGCGAAGAAAGACCACTTGTGGACAAAACGGGAAGGTACGCCAATGGAGAGAAAACTCGGCCTATATGTCACGCTGGGCAACGACGGAAGTCTGAAACGCACGTTGGTTTCCATATCTGGCGAGACAGAATTGGAGGCGACAACGCTGAATGACGAGGTCATCCTGTTCTCTGAACTCATTTTTGATTTCTATGCCTTTATCGTAGATCGCATCCGGCTGTCCGCTGCATATCTGGCCACGCAGGACGGCGATGGGAAGGATACCGTCGATATGCGCGTATTTGAGTTCATACAGGATACGGTGCAGGATTTGATCGAGGAGTTTGAAGAAGACGATCCCCTATATGGAACGCTTACGAGAACCATCATGGAAGACCGAATCCCCACTGCTGACGGGAGCGACACATACCCCGTGACTGCCGTGGAGAAAATCATTTCAGAATTGTCCGCGGTAATGCTTACACAATTCTCTGTGAGCAATATCCTGCGGGATATGCGCTTCCATGTCCCCGTCGATCTGGACAAGAAATACCGGAGCTTGCAGGAGGTAGAATTCACACAGATTTCCAGCTTTTCAAATCTGCATACCCCAGAGTATCTGTTCCGTTCTGCGGCTGACTACTACACGTTTCTGGTACTCCACTTTATCGCTGCCGAACCGCGCGTAGCATTGTGTGAATGCTGCGGCAGATACTTCATTCCAAAGACCGCCAAGAAAACCTTGTATTGCGACAGAATGCTGAAGGACGATAAAACATGCAAGGACTTGGGCCCTGCATTGAAGCATAAGCTGCAGGCGCAGAATAAAAAGGTCGTGGAGGAATTTGACCGTGCAAAGCAGCGAATGTACAAGCGCTATGAGCGTGCGCTGGACCCAAACAAAAAGGCATCCAAAAGGGATCTGAGCTATGCGGAGTATTATGAGTGGTTGGAAAATGCAGCGGAAGCACGGGATGCGTACCTTGCAGGAAAGCTCTCCGAGAAAGACGCTCTGAAGGCTATTAGGGAAGATTTTGTAAACAGAGACAAAATGTAAGAACAAACGCAAATCAGAAAATGCAAAACAGTGAACGGCACGAAGGGTACCCCTTCGTGCCGTTCGTTACGTAAGATCAGCCGTACAGCACCGCCACGATGTACTCATCTTCCACCGCATTATAGCAGACGGTGCAGTTGAATCGGGCGTATGCACTGACCACCTCCGCATTGTCCAATGCCGCGAGACATGCAAAGGTGGCATCCACGTTGCTGCAGACGGCGGCATTCAACGCGGCCTGTCCGCCGTGTTTTGACAGCCACGCCACACTGTCCGCTGTGCCTGGGTAGTAGCTGGAATCTGCGGCGGTCATGCTGGTGTCGATAGTCACGCCGTACTGTGCCTGGGCGTACTCGTTGCCCACAAGCACGGCCTCCTCGACGGAGTAGATGTCACCGGTGGCGGGAGGCGCAGAGGACGCTTCCTCTGCCGTCTGCTCCGGCATGGTGTCTAAGCCTGTATTGGGTGCAGGTTCGGGTGTCTGTGCGGGTGTGTCCGCTGTTGGCTGCTCGGCTGGCACAGTAACCGCGGGTTCCTCCAGCGGCGCAACAACGGGCGCGTGTCGCGACTGCGCGGGGATTTCTGATATGGTTGGTTCAACAGCTACTTCCGCTATTCCCGTCGGCACATCTTGTGTGTCAGTTGTGGGGATAGTCTCCTCCTGCACTATCGCGGGAACGGTATCCACTTCCGGCGCAGCAGCCTGCCCGCAGCCTATAAGCAGCAAGATGGTACAGATGGTCAGCAGTATCAACTTTTTCATAGTCGTGTTCTCCTTTCATTTTTGGCAGCAAACACAACTATCACACAACCACGAGCGAGTCGATGGAGAAGATACATAGAACAAGTTTTACCTATGGTGCTTGTAAAAACCAGGTTACTTCTTTTGAGTTGTCGGAGAAAATTGGGTGAAAACTATATGTAATAATTCACACAGTGTCCTGTTTTCTGGACACCGCGTTACATAGAATAAATGTAAGAACAGTTTTTCTAAAACTTAGCATATATAAGCATATGGGGAAAAGTGCATAAAAGCGGGATTGCGCCAACATCCTATTTGTGGTAAAATTTATATGAAATTGTAGTTGTGCATTGGCTTGAAAGTGCAGAATAGGCAGGGTTCATTCTGTACAAATGCTGTAGGGCGCGATTAAAAGATGTGGATTTTCCATACAGGCAAGATACATATTTGCTACAAAAGAACTAAGGATTTAATTGGAATAGGAGGAAATGATAATGCCTATATATAGTCCCGGAAACGAACCAGATAGAATTAAGGACAGGATGAAGACTCTTTTTGAAAAACTAGATTCGGCATATCCAAATAAAATTATTATTGGTTTACATAGCGATCACAAAAAATGGGGAGAAACTGTTGCAGAATTATACAAGGTATTAGGGTACGGAAGTGGTAAGGATTTCCTTGAAGCTTATGGATACAAATATGAGCAAAGGGCTTCTGGTCGGCCTAAAAGTGTTGATCCACACGCAATTATTAAAGCACTGCAGGGAAAATATCCTAATGGGAGTCCATTTGATACTGTAGATGATTTGTTTTCAGACAACCCCGAGTATTTGCCGAAGTTAAAAAGCCTTAAGAATGCTTCCTCGGAAGTCTTTGGAATGCCTCTGAAGCGATATTTACTTACACTTGGTCTAATTCAGCAAAGAAACCAAAGTGACCTAAGGACAAGGCATGAACCCGCTATGCCAAAGAGTGAACAATTTATCATTTGTGCAGTGAAACTCCCGACTGTTGCTGCACCACACTTTTATCAATCAAAATTGGACAAACTTCGCATACGCGACTATGTCGAAGTTCCGGTGGGAGCAAATTGTAACTTAGTATTTGGGCAGATTGAATCTATAAAGAATTACACAGAAGAAGATGCTCCTTGCCAGATTTCAGAGATTAAATCTATCCGGCGCGTTGTTGGTAAAAAAGAATATGAAAGAGGCTTTTTCCGCAGTGCCCTTATTGCACGCACAATACCAGGTGACAACAAAGATGCACAGAAATGTATTTCCAAGTCTTTGGTCTTTTGCGCTTATATGCCACTTCCGGTAAATGGGGAAATATTATGGGCGTGTTGCCGAGGAAATACCGAAGATATAGTTGATGTGCTCGATTATTTGACAGGAAAAGACCCCGATGTATATGATCTTGAAGATATTATTCTAATTACAAATCAAATTGCAGAACTTTTTGTTTACACCGAAGATGTTGACGTGGTTGTCGCACACTATCCAAAGATAAAAGTCGCTGCATTCTCAAAAAACAGAAGTGAGAAGCAAATAGAGTTACTCTATTCAAGAAGTGGGTGTGCGTTTTTTTCTGACAGATATTTGGTAGGTGCATATAGCACAGATTGGAGAGAGAACTGGACACTACGGCATATGCCAACAGAGGATTTTGAAGACGAGGATATAAGTTATCAGTTTAGATTTAGAGATGATTGGGACGCGTAGAATAATCCCCGAATCGACACGATCTGAAAATGGGAAGGGATGTGCAACGATGTTCGTTGATGAACAATATACATATTGTGAAGTGTTACCTGCAAACTATCAAACTTCTTGGTCCTATATTTGTGATTTTGAGATCAGCCCAGGTAAATTTGTGGTTGTTCCAATTAGATCTGAGAATCGAGAGAAAGTTGCACTCGTTCTTTCTGTTAGGCGTTGTTCCGAAGGAGATGCCCCTTATCCGCCTCATTCTACAAAACACATTCTACGCGTTTTTGGGGAAAACGAGCCCGGAGAGTTACAGTTGCAGAAGAAGGCTTTAGCTGCAGAGTATACAAAGAGATTCCCTTCGGCAGAGCAGGCAAGATGTTTATCTATTAAGGAAAATAAGCTGGCCATTAAGAATAAGTTGTTCAAAAATAATGTTGGCTTCAAAGAGATAAACCACAGTATGAATATTATCGCGAATATCTTGCAGGGTAGTGAACTAGAAACATCTGCAAACATACCAAGCTTTTTTCGAGGACTTATCTTTTCCCCAGATAGGAAGGTAGTTACTGGATATAAGGGACACTCGGGAAAGAGAATAAAAATCCTGAAAATACCAGCCGGCGTAGAATTAATAGAGAATAATGCACTTGTAGATGCAAAATTTGATAAACTCATTTTACCGAGAGAATTACGCCAGCTCGGCAAGTACACTCTGGTACAGGCAAATGGAATCGGGAAAGATGTCGCTTCTATTGATGTAGAAGCAGAAAATGAATATTTTACATCAGACGCATCTGGATTTTATTCCATCGTAAACGGAAAAAAGAAACTGGAGCGACTATTGGATACCTCGCTAACTGTTTATGAAGCCCCGAAAGATGTTGTTTTATACGCAAATGAAGCGTTTTCGCACTGTAATGCATTACGCAAAATCGTTTTAGCGGACGGCACGGAGACATTTGACGAAAGCATCATTGCCCACTGGTCAAGAACAGCGGAAATAGTTGTCCCTAGAACGGTTCGAGATCTCAGGGTTAAACAGGCTACTGTACATGGATATCACTGCATTGAGGAGCAGAAGATAAAGTACACTATCGACGAGAAAAACGAACACATATTTAAGGATGAGGATTCAATTTATCAAGTGCTTGATGACGGAACATTTAAACTCATTACCAATTACTATAGGGGGAAGGGACCTGCTCTAATACGTGAAGAAACAAGCATCATTGGAAAAGGCGCATTTTGTGGTCACTATGGATTGGAGAATATCAAATGGCCTGAGAATTTGAGAGAAATCGAACGTGAGGCATTTTATTATTCTGGGTTGCAATCCATTGTCCTGCCCACACACGTTCGGCGAATAGACTCGGAAGCCTTTGCTGTGTGCCAAGACTTAAAATCTGTGCAATTACCGGCAGGTTTAGAGTATATTGCGGAAGATGCTTTTAAACATTGCGATTTTCTCAAGCGGATCACGGCAGATAACAATAAAAAAGTATTTCAATACAAAGACGGGATTGTTTGCAAGACCGAAAAATGGAGGACCGGGATAGAAAGCAAAGCCAAGAGGAATGAAGATATTATTCCTAAACTTGCGCAGGTGCTTACTGATTGGATTGAAGATTATTCAGTTGCGTACAGAGATCACCGCGGTGACAAAATAAGATATCACGAAGATGAAAAAACCATAAATGTAACTATAGCATTTGATCAATACACTGAATCTGCCATCATTGGTAAAGAGCGAATTGAATGTGCCGAGGATGCTGAGATTGGTATGCCGGTGACCATAATGCCTTCTGACTCGGGCTGGGATGTTAGAGTTGGCGAAAGATCAATCGGAACCCTAAGTTTGCACCTCCTACATCCCTTGATTCCCTTTTTGGACTACGTCTCATTATCTAATGCACATATTTCGAGTATTACCCCAAAGTCCGCACGGCGTGGGGGCGCAAAATATGCGCTGGGCTCTATAAGCTTTGATGTCATAGAGAATACAGCAAATATCAAAGAACAAAACGATTAGCGATTAAATCATAGCTTGCGAAGGAGAAAACTAACAATGTCGCAATATGCCTCGACCGTAGTTATTCAAGTGTCTAACTCGCGTTTATGGGAAACTCTCGGAAATATATCAGTTAAAGGCTTCAACCTTGCCAAACTGGAAAAGGTGGGAGAAAGATGCTATAGAAATCGCAAGGACATGAGTTATACAGAGGAAGAACTAACGGATATTGTCCAAGAACTCGCAGGTTACTTGGGAGACGATGGGATTGTCGTTGCCTCAACAACGAATATCAACATCGACCCAATCTACTATTTTGCATTTTATCTGGGCGAAAGGGTTCGTATAGACGCCGATGAAAGGGAAGAAAACTTTATCGGCAGGATTTCCGAGTGGCTTAACACATTTAAGATTGTCACCTCCGAGCAGGAAAATAAGACGCTTCTTAAATGTGGAATAGCTGCTGTAGACAATCGTTTTGAATCATTTCCTTCGACATTCACACTGCCGGATAGGGTATATATTCGGGAGACAAGTTTTGAAGGGCGGACTGATGCTATTGAAAAATGTTCACTTGACGAAGATGTATATTTAATATCATCAAAAGCCGATTACGATTCTATGCGGTTGGAGGTATTAAGTGAGCACGGTTCACTTGGCTTTTTGCCTTCGGATGTAAGTGATGAAATCGCACCGGCCTTTTTAAGCGGGCACTTAGAATACTCTGCAAAAATCACAGAATTAGTGCCCCTTTCTCAACGTAATAAATATGCCAAAAGTTCTATTGTTGGAATAACACTAGAGGCAATTTTTACAGAAAACATAGTTGCAAAGAAGTTGCCCTCACCCCTCCGCCAAAACGAGACCATAGTCTTAGAAGAAAACAAATGAGGAGATTGTTATGTTGAAAATTTTCCTGACCGGGGACAACCATATTGGCCTCAAATATATGGGGCACGGTGCTGCCGGAACTGTTCTTGCACAAAAGCGCATGGATGCGTTTCATAGCATGGTTCAAATTGCCAATGAAGAGGAGTGCGGACTATTTGTAATTGCCGGTGACTTGTTCGAGAATACCCGGATCACAAAGAAAGAAATGCAGCCGCTGCTGGAGACGCTGTCTCGTTTTCACGGAACAGTGGCCGTCCTCCCCGGCAACCACGATTACTATGAAAAAGATTCCAAGCTGTGGGAGTATTTTCGAGACATTGCAGCTGAAAAAGGCAATATTCTGCTGCTGAACCAATATGAGCCGCGGCCCATTTCCGTGAACGGTGAGAATGTCGTCCTGTATCCGGCCCCTTGCATGTCTAAGCATTCCGCCCCTGGTGAAAATAACCTCGGCTGGATCCAGGATTTGCAGATCGTTCCGGACGATACATACCGTATTGGAATTGCCCATGGCGCGGTTGAGGGTGAAACGATCGACAATGAAGGGGCATATTTCCTGATGAGCCGTCAGGAGCTGGAGAGCATTCCGGTGGATGCATGGCTGATCGGACACACGCACGTTCCGTCCCCCAAAAATGTTGCCGGCGATTATGCTGACTGCGGAAAAATCTTCAATGCCGGGACGCATGTTCAGACCGATGTGAACTGCCGTACAGAGGGGCTGTGCTTTATTATTCAGATTGCAGAGGATAAGCGCGTTCAGGCGAAGAAGGTCGTCACAGGAAATGTTCGCTTCTATCGAGAGGAGTTGGACCTCTCTGCTGGGGAGATGGAGAGAAAACTGGACTATTTCCTTAATAAAATCGGGGATGACAGTGTGGTAGATCTAATTTTAAGCGGAGTTGTTGATGTGGACGAATACGCAGCGCGGCAGAGCATCGTGGAAGGAAAACTGTCCCGCTTTATTGAGGGAACATATCGCGATGCCGGACTCAGCCGACTGATCACGAAGGACTTGATCGATGCTGAATTTCCGGAGACATCTTTTTCTGCCAAATTCTTATCTGCGTTGATCGATGAACCGAAGGAAGCACAGCTTGCGTATGACCTGCTGAATGGCTTGAGGGAGGCAAAGTGATATGAAGATCAAAAATCTTTCCTGTAGACAATTTGCCGGACTTAGGGACAGCTCTGTTTCCTTTGCAGACGGCATCAACGTGGTATACGGCAAGAATGAGAGCGGGAAAAGTACGCTGGTAAATCTCCTATCCAGAACCTTGTTCCAAGATTCCAAGGTGAAGGGCAACAGTACGCAAGGTAAGGAATTCAGGGATCTGTACTACCCTGCCAGCCGCAGGGGTAAGACCACTGCGAACTTATATCCGGATGGGAAAGTGTCACTTGAAACCGAAGAGGGCGTATACACGCTTGAAAAAGAATGGGGAGATGATGATCCTCGCTGCCGGCTGATGACGCCGGATGATGACCTGATCAAAAAAGAGGATGATATCAAGGTCATCATGAAGGAAGTCCTTCAGTATGGCGAGGGTGTGTATTCCGATTTCCTGCTTTCTCCGCAAAGCAATGCCGCCGCATCACTGCAGGCGCTGCTGGATGCGCAGAAGAAGGAGAACAATCAAGCAGATGCCAAGCGTGAATTATCGGAAACGCTGACCAAGGCCTTTGCGGAAAGCGATGGTATTTCAACCTCCAGAATCGAAGAAGAGATCAACAATAAGATCTCTTCTATCGAGGGAAAGCATTGGGATACCGAAAGAGATTGCCCAAAGAAAGGAAAGGACCGCTGGCAAAAGGATCTTGGCAGCATTCTGACCGCCTATTATGCCTGCGAGGATGCACAGAATGCACTGGACAAGCTGCACCTGCTTGAGGATGCCGCCCAGAAAGCGAACACCACATTTACGGATGTGGAGGAAAAAGCACGGCAAGCCAAAACTGCGTATGAGGATTTTGGCAAAGTAGAACGGCAGCTTGAAGATCGCGTCAGGTTGAGGTGTGAGCTTGCGAGATTGCGGGGCGAGGAGGCAAAACTCGCGGATGCACTGCGCGATTGGCCTGTGCAGGTAGGTTTGCTGGAAAAGGCGGAACGACTTTACGCTGAAAACGAGAACAGAGCGATCCTGACACGCCTGCAAAAGGCTCGGGAAATCCTGGGCGAGCTGGAAGGGATCGACAAGAGTGATCTGGATCGTCCGTGCCCTACCAAGGAAGACATCGCAAGCGCGAAGGAAGCGCAGCGCGAAACAATGAAGCTGGAGAACAAACTCTGCGGCATGAATCTGAGCGCTGCCGTTGAGATGTTGGGCGGATATGGGTTGACGGTCACATCCCTGCGTACAGGCGAAACCGTCTGCGCAGATAGCGGGCGGCTTGCCATTACAGAGGCCGTCAAGCTGGTCATTCCCGGCGTTATGGAGCTGCAGCTGGCGCCGGCGGATGTTGATGCTGCCGCGATCGAGAAGGAGATTGGCGTCCAAAAGGATATCGTGGACGGTATTCTGACTGCCTACCAGCAGGAGAGCATTGACGGTCTTGAGATGCTCGCGGAGCGTATTCAGCAGGCACGCAGTACAGAGAAAAGTGTGGGTGACCGGCTGAAGATGCACCTAGCGGGTGAATCCTTGCAGGAATTGGAAGCAAGATCGTCTGCCATCATCACGCCGGTTCGTGATGAGGAAACTATTGCAGCAGATATTCACGCTATGTGCGGCAAGGAGAGCATTGCAGCATTCATCGGCGGTAAGAACGCAATGGTTGAGGGATATACAAAGGAATATAGCAGCACGGAGACATTGGCGGCGGCTGTGGATTCCAAGGCAAAAGAGAGACGCGAAACGGAGACACGCATGGCTGAGATGCCGGGGATCCCGGAGGAATACCTGCATGTCACGGAGCCCAAGGCGTATCTTGAAAAGTTGAAGCGGTCGGAAGAGATTGCTGATGCCGAGTGCAAAGATGCTTTGAAAGAGAAAACCGCGGCGGAAAGAGATTTGGACAATTATCAGGGTGAAATGGACGGTGAGGATCTTCTTGAGAACTGTGAGCGAGCGCAGCGTGAACTTGAGGAGCAAAAGGCCCTGCTGAAGCATTGGTTCCACATCAGAGACGTATTCGAGGAGCAAAAGGCACAGCTGCGCGGCAACCCGATGGAAGATATCACCAAGCATTTTGCCCGCTATTTGAGCTTGATCTCCGGAGGTAAGGTGTCCCCTGAGTTCCCGCAGGCAGACAAGCTGGACATGAATATTTACAGCGGTGATCGACTTGTTAGTTACAGACGGCTGTCCGAAGGGACAAAGGAGACGGTGTATCTCGCATTCCGACTTGCTGTTTTGGATCATCTGTTCCCGAATGGAGGCGGCGTAATCGTCCTCGACGATCCTCTGACAGATATGGACGAGGAGCGCGTGGAGCAGTCCTGCGCGTTAATCCGGGATTGTGCCGAACGGCATCAGGTGATCTTCCTCACATGCAGAGAGGCATATTTGCCGCAGTTACAGGGAAATGTGATTCGTATATAGGCGGAGGGCAAAAATTCCTGCGGCTACTATGCAAATAGGTGCTGTGAAAAAGAGGGCATTCGTATTGTTGAAATGATTTCAGAGCTACCTATCCCATAAAATAAAACATAAAGGAGGAGCAACCATGGGTTTTGAGCCTTGGATGTTAGCAGCAATGGATGATGCTGGATTTAACGGCATCACAGACGAGCATATCCGGCGAGTAGCCAGAGAGATTCAAGAGATTGGACAAGCGTACATTGACAGGCAGACCTTTAATCGCGCTTGCTTTGCTGTCGGTGTTGATCCGGAGAATTTTACCCAAGATGATTTGGATGAATTGGAGGAAGTACTGAACATGGCCTGAGATTCCCTCAGATGAGATGAAAGAAAAATGCGCCTTTGAGTTGAGGCTTTTTCACTAATTAAGAAAGGAAATAGTTATGGGATTTAAAATCGAAGGAACTATTTTGAGGAAATATACGGAAGAGCCAGGGGTTGTAGATGTAGTTATTCCTAATGGCGTGTCTGATATTTGGCTTTTCGCTTTTTCGAACTGTGAAAACATACGTAGTATCGTAATCCCGGATAGTGTGACAACAATTCGAGATCGAGCATTTGCAGATTGTAAAAATCTCGAAGATATTACTATACCAAATAACGTAACACGTATTGAGAAGAATCCTTTCTCGGGTGACAAAGCTTTAGCAGATAAAAATGGTTTTTTAATCTTAAAGGATGAATTATATGGCTATTTTGGCAGTGAATCCCTTGTTGCTATACCGGAAGGTATAACCGCCATTAAGAGCAGAGCTTTCTTCGGTTGCAAATATCTGCAAAGCGTTGATATTCCGGAAAGTGTTTCTAGTATTGAGGACCATGCGTTTGGCAATTGCATATTTTTAGAAAAAGCTAATTTGCCGAATAGTTTAGTTTATATTGGTGAGGATGCTTTTGCAAATTGTTGGAATATTCCAAGTATCACATTTCCAGACAGTCTTGTTACCATCGAGAAAGGTGCGTTTTCCAATTGTGGCAAGCTGAGTAGCATTAATATCCCGGCTAAAGTTATGACTATTGGTGAGAAAGCGTTTTCTGATTGTGCTAACTTAGCTAGCATTATGATTCCAAACAGCGTAGAGAAAATCGGGAGTAACGCTTTCTACCGGTGTAACGCACTTGCTGATGTAAATGGACTCATTATTGTGAGGGATGTTCTGTATGGATGCTGTAAACCATGTGAGAATATAGAAATCCCATTAGGTGTTACGAAAATTGATAGCCGTGCATTTGCGTGGGATAATAGGATTCGCCGCATTGTTATTCCTAATAGTGTAAGATGCATTGGCGATAGTGCATTTGAGTTATGCGAAAATTTGAGTGAGTTAATAATATGCGGAGATGTAGAACACATAGGCAAATCAGCATTTGGCGGCTGCCGTGCTCTAGCGGACGAGAACGGATTGGTTATTGTACAAAATACTGTCTATTCCTACTGTGGCTATACGGAATACCGGATTACTATCCCAGAAGGTATTGTTGCTATAGACAATATGGCGTTTTTCGAGCGAGACATTCATAGTGTTCTAATTCCGAGCGGCGTAGAGAGTATAGGGACGCTCGCATTTGGCCGGTGTGAATTTTTAAAACAAATAGTCTTGCCTAAATCGCGGATTGCCGATTTGAATTGTCATGTATTTTCACGCTGCAAAGCCGCCGTGCTAGCTACAGACTCTGACAGCGTTTCTTTTTGGGCATACTCGACAAAAGAAAAGTCGGACAATTTTACTGATTTTGTCCAAACGGGCAAATTGAGGAAATATGATTTAGAGTTAATAAATAATGGACCTGTGTACAAGTACACGATGCCAGCGCGCTTGCTGGGTATGTTGGGGCGTGTGCTTGAACCCATTGACCTTTCAGAGAGCACCATACAGATATTTATGGAATATTTGACGAAAAATGCAAAGAAACTTGTGCCAATTGCAGAAGAATTTCGCTGCCCGGAAATAATTAAAGCTGCCTATGAAAATGGCATCATAAACAGCAAAAATGAGAAGGCGATTCGAAAACTTTTAGCGGAAAGCAAAGTGCCTAGAATTGCAGCACTAACTGATTATCATTGCAATTAACTGTGACTGAGATATGGCGCAGGTTGCGGACTGATTGTACGAATTTGCCGTCCGCTTTAACCGCGTAGAAAGAATAATGTTGACTTAGTATAGCTGTCAAACAAAATCTGCGCGTACCGCTATCTCCTCTGGGGGCTGCTGGCTGTGCTCTAACTGAGCGAAACGGGTACCGCACGAGTAGCACAGTTCATCCCTACCCATGCAGGATGTCAGCTGAATAAACGAATCAGGGAGGCAGGCCGATGGCCTGCCTCCCTGCAGCTTTATGCGCGCTTAGGTTTGACGTTTACCGACTTTCGCACCAGCTACCCTTGTGCCACAATGTGTACTTGTGAAAACGTAGCCACGGGCCTTTCTCTTTTTTGAGTTTAATTAGAACTCCTTTTTCTTGCCGATGACGACGGCGGAGCCGGCGACGGAGGTCAGAGCCATACCGACGTACATAGCGATACCAGCGTCAAAGGTCTTGGGGGAAGTGTTCTTGTCAGTGGAAGGAGTGGTGGAAGCAGTAACGGTAACGTAGACATACTCGCCCTCAGCCACAACACCACGCAGCTCAGCGGTTGTAGCATTTTCAGCAACCCAGTCAGCAACCACGGGGCTGCCACCATTGTAGAACTTCAACTTGTCAGTGCCATACAGAGTCTTGAAAGTGCCAACGTTTGTGTCAGTCTTCGCCTTGGCGGCAACGGTCTCACCGCACACTGCGCACTTGTACATCTGCTGGCCCATGTTATCGAACTCATTGGTCATGGGATAGAAAACATGGCTGGCAAAAATCATGCGTTCATCGGTTTTCTCAGCGGCGGTGTCGATCTCGTTGTAGCTACCAACAGTCAAACCATTGGGGGCATAGTTCTTAACACCATTAGTATCATCCGTGTAGAAATACTTGCCGCAAGTAGCGCACTTAAACGTATGAGCCTTATAGGCGTCCTTGGTGCAGGTAGCGGTCTCGTCCTTAGCCAGTTCGCTCAAGTCGTGACCATAAACGGGAACCACATAACCCAACTCGTCAGCACTAATCGCAATCAGGCGAACAGCGTTGGTCTTCTCCTTGAAAGCGACGGTAGCAGTCTCGGCCTCGGTCTTGCCAGCCTCACGGAAGTACATAATGTCAGTACCATTCTCAGCCAGAGTGGTGTAATAAGCGCCATGGCCCTTTGTGGTGCAGGTGGCCTTGACTTCACCATAATATTTGTACTCGGTGTCATCAGCCTTGGTGTGCAGAGTCTCAGTCCAAGCCGCCGCGAAAGCGGTGGTGCACAGTGCCAGAGCCATGACCATGGCCAGCACAGTTGCAATGATCTTCTTCATGTTTGTTTCCTCCATAAAAATTTGTTTGTGTCCGGTTCGACCTCATCCTCCGAGACAGCGTTTACAACGTAAACATCATTATGTTGTAAAAATTTTTACGGATTTTATTACCAGTTATTTCCATTTTTGAGATAGTGACACCGCGCCGTTAAAAATCGCCCGAAATTGGAAGTAATTTCCATTTCTTCCATAATTTACCAGTAATTTACGCAATTTATCTGAGCGCCTGTAAAGCGTAATTCTTGTGTAACGCAGCATTTATGCAATTCAAATCGAGATTTTCAAAAAATGCAACAACTTAGCTGGAAAAAATTTCCAGTCAAAATCGAAAAGCAATTATGTAAACTGTTCGGCCTAAAATACGCCCCCAATCCCGTTCATAATTCGGTTACAATTTATTCGGCGAAAGTGTTGTCTGTGTTTTTGTGCGTAAAAGGAGCTTCGCCGTCCCGGCGGCGCGGAGGCTTACGCGGAGACTTACGCGGAGGCTTACGCGGCCACTTGCCCCAGCCACGGTAGGGTGTTTTCTTCTCCCGGGCGGGCGATTATCAAATCGCGCCAAAGCCGCCCAGCCGCCCAAAGGGCGGCTTTGGGTGGTGTACCCCCGGGCGCGGGGGTACATCTGTGAATGTTCCGTTAAGATGCCGTTAAGAAATCGCAAATTTTCTTGAAAACCAGATTTCAGAGTGCTACCATGAAACAACGTAGGGGGCGCGAGGTACAGGCCTCGCGCGACAGGAGGGGAGCTCCCGGGCGGCAGATATCATCTGTTGCCCGGGAGCCTTGCTTTTCCCAAGGGAAAAACCCAACAGCCTCGCTAAAAGCGCGACTGTTGGGTTTACCATAATATATGTTATTGTTAACTTACAGATGCTTTTCCGGGTTCTGCATATCCCTGCTGATCTGCTTGGCGTAGCGGTCCTCTTCACTGAACACGCAGCCGCAGTACTTCTGCATATACAGCCCCAGCTCGCGGGCCTCCTGCTGTCCCTGGCGGAAGCCGGGGCGGAAGTCGCGGTACAGAAACGTAACACCGTACTGCGCGGACACCTCCTCGGCGGTTTGACGCAGCAACTCATGGTTCTGGTATGGGCTGACAAATAGGGTGCTGGAAAAGCTCTCAAATCCGTGTTCAGATGCATAGCGGGCGGTCTGCTCCAGCCGCAGGCGGTAGCAGTGGCCGCAGCGGTGATCGATGTCCTCTGCCACGGCGCGGCAAAAATCCCGCAGGCCGTAGTCCTCCTGCACGATCAGTTCCACGCCCACAGACGGCGCGTAGGCCATCAGTGTGTCGCGGCGGGCCTTGTACTCCTGGTAGGGGTGGATATTGGGGTTATACCAATAGGACACCGGCTCGATACCCTCGGCCCGGAGTAGCTGGATACAGGCCACGGAGCAGGGCGCACAGCAGGTGTGCAGCAGCGTTTTCGTCATTTCTGTTTCCTCTTTCCAAAGGGCAGGCGGACGTTGCCCAGCAGTTCCTTCAGCGGTTTTCCGGCGGCCTCGCGGGGCTGCAGGGCGGACAGGAACCGGGCGCAGACCTGGCGGAAGGGCTCCTGCTCCAGCGCGTCGAAGAACCGGGAGCGATCCACGGATACCGGCGTAGGTGAGCGCAGCGCACGGTCGGCGGCCACGGCCTCGGCCAGGCCGCAGCGTCGGCGGTGAAGCGGCAGACTGTCGAACATCTGGGCGCCCTTAGCGGTATTGATGAGCAGCAGCGATACGCCCAGGCGCTTTTCCTCCGGGGTGATGGCGCCGCCGGTCATGTCGCACAGCGTCAGGTCACCGGTACGGTCCGTGCTGGTATAGCCGCAGGTGTGGCAGGCGGGTCGCAGGAACATACCCCGCGCCAGCCCGCGGCCCACCTCGGACCGCAGCAGCGGCGCGTCGTACTGCCCGCCGTTTTCAAAGGTCACGTGGAAACGGCGCGTGCTCTCACCGTTCAGCTTGCCGCGAAAGTCCACGGACAGGGGCTTCTGCTGCTTGATGTACGCCATGGAGCGCACGAATTTTTCCCACACGCCGGGGCTGCCCACGCCGCTGCAGGCCACGTCACAGGTGACGAGCCGTTCCGGGTGCTCGCCCAGATAGCGGTACAGACCATCCACCTGACAGGGCGTGCCGGAAAACAGTACCTGCCGGCCCTGATCCAGATACAGCCGTACCTGCTGATAGCTCTCACCAACGTCGCTCTGCACCGGCTTGCTCCCCCGCAGTTGGGGCAGATCGTGCCGGTTTTTCACGGCGATGTGGCTGACCCGCAGGCCGCTGTCCAGCGCCGCGCCGAACACCACGCCGCCGCCCTCCAGCACGTATTCCGCCAGGGCGGAGAACGCGCCGCCGGCGGTGGAGTTACGCCGCACGGCCTCGTCGCCGTTCCAGACGATAAACGCCGCCGGCTCCGTGCGCGGCTCCCGCTGCTCCAGCACCGGGCAGATATGCGTGCAGTGGCCGCACTGGACGCAGCCGTCGGTCACCTGCGGGTACAGAAAGCCCTCCCGGTCCGGTACCATGCGGATAGCGCCCTTGGGACAGCCATTGCAGCACGCGGCGCAGCCGGTGCATCGCTCCCGCGGGGCCAGCTGCGGCGCGGTATTCATCTCGGTCATGACGGCCACCTCCTGGCTCGATTTCTCCCGCCCCTTGTACCACACGCCGGCAAAAAGCACAAGTGCGCCGAAGAACTGTCCGTTTTTTAGGACAGCAAACTTGGTAAGATAGGTACAGTCAAAGGAAGAACACGGAATTCATGATATTGGAGGTGCCGTATGCACAAGTTTTTTGACTATCTCGCGCCCGACCTGCCGGTGAAGACCATCGGCGAGCTGGCGGGCTACATCCGGCGCTTTGCAGCGCTGTTCAGCGGCGGCGTGCCGGTGGAGGGCCATATGGGCGGCGTGGCGTTCTGCGCCACGGAGCAGCCCGGCGGCGGCGTCCGCGTCCATTGGGTGCAGGTGGACCGCCAGCGCATCCCGGTGGACGCTACCGTCTGACGCGCTTTTCTTCGGGGCAGCTGCACGGCAGGGAAACAGGGAGACGCCTATGGCGTCTCCCTGTTTCCCTTGCGTTTCCGACAGCATGGGAGTATAATACATCTAATATGACTTTTTCCGCAAGGAGGTAAGACGGCGTGATCGTGTTGGATCTGGAATGGAACCAGCCCTTTGGCGGGCGGCGCATGGAGGAGATCATTCAGATCGGCGCGGTGCGGCTGGCGGAGCCGGGCGGCGCGGTGCAGGACTGGTTCAATATGCACATCCGGCCGTCCATCTACCGAAAGCTGTCGCCTGTGGCGAAAAAGTTGCCGGAATCCGCCCAGGCACTGACGTCTGAGCTGGACTTCCCCGCGGCGTATCAGGCGTTTCTGGACTGGTGCGGCGAGGATACCCTGTGGGCCGAGTGGGGTGCCCAGGACCACGGCGTGCTGGCTGCCAACGCCGCCTATTGGAAGCTGCCCGCGCCGCCGGTCACGGCGTGCATCGACCTGCAGGCTGCCTTCTGCCGGACGCTGGAGATCGGCCTGGGTAGGCGTATAGCGTTGGAGCAGGCGGCGGAGTACTGCGGCCTGCCGCTGATCTATGAGTTCCACAACGCCCTGCACGATGCGCTGTATGCGGCGCTGATCACCGCGTGGCTGACGGAGAGTTCTCTGCTGCCCACCGCGCCCCGGGCTGAAGCCAAGCATAAGCGCCGCCGCGGCGTTAAGTTCAGCCGTGAGACGTACCCCAAGCAGCCCCGGCAGAAGATCACACCGCTGCCGGAGCGTGAGCAGCTGCTCAACAGCCGTCAGGCGCGCATCGTGCCCTGTCCCCTGTGCCGCCAGCCCGGGGCCGTGGAGTCGTGGTATCCGCAGGGTGACGTGTATTACGGCGTGTTCCGCTGTGAAAATCACGGCCTGTTCCCCGTGCGGATGTCCGTGGTGCACCGTGAGGACGGTAGCTGGCAGGGTCGCCGCGTGGTGCCGCCCCTGACCGACCCGGAGCGAGCCGCCTTTGCCGCCGCCCGGGAGAACGAGCCCTTCCACTGCACCTGCGAAAAAGCCAAGCGCCGCCGCAGGCACAGAAAAGCGAAGTGAGCGAGAGAAGCCTTCCCCTGTCAGGGAGAAACGCAAAAGAACCGCCGTCGGGCGGTTCTTTTTAATATAATCCCTCGTATACCTCCCGCGTTAGCGGGAGGTATATATTTATCTCCCGCGGCAGCGGGAGGGATTTATTTCGTCCGCGCCGACAGGCCAGGGATAATTTAGCGCAAAAAAAGAAAGGTCCCGTAGGAAAGCAGCATTTACTATCCCTCCCGCGACAGCGGGTGGGATAATTAAGCGCAAAAAAAGAAAGGCCCAGCGGGCCTTTCTCTTTTTTGAGTTTAATTAAAACTCCTTTTTCTTGCCGATGACGACGGCGGAGCCGGCGACGGAGGTCAGAGCCATACCGACGTACATAGCGATACCAGCGTCAAAGGTCTTGGGGGACTTGTTGGTGTCGGTGGGCTTGGTGGTGTCGGTCTTGCCATCGGTGTAGGCCAGGTAGATGGTCTCGCCATCATCGTTCACAAACGCCTCAACATTCTTCAGACCGGAAGCCTTAGCGGCAGCATAGGTCTTGTAGATGGAAGCAACAGTGCCGCAGTCAGAGCACTTGTAAGAAACGACCTTGCCATCCTTCTCGACAGCAACCCAAGTGTGGCCAACCAGAGTCTGCTCACCAGCCAGCGTCACGGAAACCAGCTTGCCGTTCAGCAGGACATACACAGCGCTCTCAGCATCGCTGGCCACAAAGTACGCCTCACCAGCGTCCTTGGTGCCGTTATCAGAAGTGTATTTGCTGGTGTTCACATAGTAAGTGCCATCGGCATCAACATCAAGCTGGCCGCACTTATCGCCAATCTTGGTGAAAGCCTCAACCTTGGCAACATAGCGAGCACCAGTATCAACGTGCTTCAGGTACAGTGTGGAAGCACCGGACTTGGTGAGCTGCAGATCGAAATCAGTCTTGTCTGCCTTGGTGTAATCACCGTTGTAGTCAGTGTTTGCAGCCGAGGCACCACTTACAGTGTAGTAAGCAACATTACCAGCGCCAGTGGCTTTGTTGAACGCAGCCTCGTGAGCTTCCACAGAAAAGCTTTCAGCATTCGTGGCGTCCGCCATCAGCTTGTCGCCGCCTCTGGTATAGCCGGTATAACCAGCAACAGGATCCGCCGCGAAAGCGGTGGTGCACAGTGCCAGAGCCATGACCATGGCCAGCACAGTTGCAATGATCTTCTTCATGTTTGTTTCCTCCATAAAAATTTGTTTGTGTCCGGTTCGGCTTCATTCTCCGAGCCAGCGTTTACAACGTAAACATCATTATGTTGTAGACCGCAGGCCCGAACAACTCGGCTTCGCCTTTCACGGTTGTAAGTATACCACATCCCGCAGATAAATCAAGGCGTTTTGGCCGGGGATTTGCAAAAAAACTCGTAAAAAATTATTAAAAAAGATTTACATTTTCCGAAACGTTGCGATTTCCATGAAAAACAGCACATTTTAGGAACTTTTAGGCCGGTTTTGGTTCCGCGTCCGGGGGCGCGTAAAACACGAAAAAATACGTTTTGTATGCGATATTCGGTATTTCGTCTGTGGATATGTGCGTTGCAGCGCAAATGCGCTGGGAAAAAATGGGAAAACTTTGAGACGCGAAAGCGCGCAAGGCGGACATTTGTTCACAATTTGTGCGCGTTTTGCGGACGTGTGCATGGTTTTGCAGAATGTAAAGGGGTTGGGGTTGTTTTGCGGCGCTTGACAAATCGCGGAGAGGGGTTATAATAAGAGATGAAAAGGGGACGCCGCGACAGGCGGTTGACCCCGTTGCGTGAGAAGTTTAGATGAGTTTCAGCAACTCAAAGAAACCGTCACTTGGCAGAGTGGCGGTTTCTGCTTTTGAGTTTCTGTATCCGTATCGAGACCGAATGGCCGAGGATATGGAACGTAACTACAAAATACATTGCGTCACCCCCTTTCGGGGTCGTGACTGACCGCCCGCCTATGTATGCAGCGTCCTTGTGACGGAGTATACACCGCGGGGCGGCGTTTGTCAAATTTCGGGGAACGGCGGCGCTTGACAAATCGCGGAGATAGGATATAATAGGAGATGAAAAGGGGACGCTGCGACAGGCGGTCAGTCCCGGTTATGTGAAAATTTCATCGGGTCTTGCGGCCCACAGAAACCGTCACTTGGCCGAGTGGCGGTTTCTGTTTTTCAGCTTTTGGATCCGTATCGAGACTGAATAGCCTAAGATATGGAATGTCAGCGTCCAAAACATACTGTCCCACCTCCCTTCGAGAGGAGGTGACTAACCGCCCGCCTATGTATGCAGCGTCCTTGTGCTGTATTATATATGGTGGGCGATTTTTTGTCAAATTCAGTTGTCAAGGTGCATCTTTTCCGCTAAGGGGGACAATAAGGGCGGGAGGCGCGGTTTACAGCACCAGGCGCATACGCTCGAGACAGCGGCGGTGCTCGGCGCTGGTGGTGCGGATGTAGATACGGGTGGTGTTGATGCTGCTGTGGCCCAGCAGGTCGGCCAGCTTGGCCAGGTCCTTGTTCAGCCGGTAGAACGTGCGGGCGAACAGGTGGCGGAAGTTGTGGGGAAACACCTTTTTGTCGGAGACGCCGGCGGCGCGGCACAGGGCCTTCATCTCGCGCCAGATGTTGCTGCGGTCCAGGGGTGCGCCGCTGCGGGTGACGAACACCGGGCCGAAGGCGATGCGGTGCTGCTTCATATAGCGCAGAAGCTTCTTTTGCAGGCGGGTGGGGATGAGCACGCGGCGGGATTTGCCCTTGCACCGCACCACGGCTACGCCGCGGCGGGCAGCCTCGGCGGTGATGGCGGGCAGCTCGCTGACGCGGATGCCGGTGGCGCAGATGGTCTGCAGCACCAGCGCCAGGCGGGCGCGACCTGTCTCCCGGGCGGTACGGACCAGATCGGCGTACTCCTGGGCGGTGATCTCGCGTTCCTCGGGGCTGTACGCCTGGTACTGGATCCGCAGGCGGTGAACGCGGCAGTCCTCGCGGGCGATCATGCGGAGAAAACGGTTCAGCGCGGCCAGGATGGAGTTGACGCTGCCGGCGGCGTAGTGGCGCATAAGGTCGGCCTTGTAGTCCAGCATGGCGTCGCGCTCCAGCGGCGTGCCGCCCAGCCACAGGGCGAAGCGCTGGACGTCGCGGAGGTATTTGTTCAGGGTGGCGGCGGATTTTTCCTCGTTTTTCAGCAGGGCGCGAAACTGCGTCAGCTGGTCGGTTGTGATGGTCATGGCGGGCCTCCAATATGTATAATAGGTGTATTATAAGGCCTGCGCGTGGTTTTGTAAGCGTTTTTTGGAAAATACTGGGCAAAAATGTGGAAGTGAGCTTCCTCCGCGTCGGAATAGCCTGTCCCCTGCCGGAGCGCACGCGCAAGATATGGCCGCCGGGGGGTAAAAACAAGTGAAGACACTTTACGTCAGAATGCAGGAACTCTCTTTAGCGAAATAAATTGTAAACAAATCGCGAACGGGACAGGCGAGAAATGTGGTGGCCCTGCCGGACACGAAATTGGTGAGGAAAACCGGGAGATTTCCGGAAAACGGAACGCTCTCCGCCCCTGCAGGGGTGGGGAGCGTATTTCGGTTTTGGTAAATTATGGAAGAAATGCGCCGTAAAAATTTTTACAACATAATGATGTTTACGTTGTAAATCGCTGTTCCGGAGAATGAAGCCGAACCGGACACAAACAAATTTTTATGGAGGAAACAAACATGAAGAAGATCATTGCAACTGTGCTGGCCATGGTCATGGCTCTGGCGCTGTGCACCACCGCAATGGCTGCTACCACTTATGGCGATTTCTATAAGTGGGATGGCGGCTGGGTGAAGCAGAATATGGATGGCGTGTCCATCTCTTACACCGCTGCTTCCGAGAGCAAGACCGATGGTAAGCTGGTGAGCGCCACTCGCGGCTACTTCACTCTTACCAACGGTGACAATGCTGGCACCTATGTTGAGGTTCCCGCTGCTGACGCCAAGTATCAGCTGACTGTTGACGGTACTGTCAAGTATCTGGACAAGGTTACCGACGCGAATACTCCTTATACCAAGATTGGTTCCAAGATTGATCTGGGCACCAAGTGCGGCGATTACGCTGTTGTAAGAACTGGCGATACCCTGTACAAGGATGCCGATGGCAAGGTTTATGTGGCTGGCGCGACTGTTACCGGCGACGTTAGTATGCTGGTTGATGGCAAGCTCGTTTCCGTCAAGGCTGCTACCGAGACCACCGATTATACTGTTGTCAAGCACGTGTTTGAGTTGGTTTCCAGCACCAAGGATGCTAACGGCGTTGTTACCGGTACCGCAAAGTGCAAGAACTGCACCCAGACCGCTAACGTGACCAACAAGACCAATGTCATTCCTGTTGGTTATAGCAGCCAGCTGGTCGATGGTTCCACTGACGTGTACGCTTACTGGACTACTTCTGGTTCCACCACTGGCACCACCAACACCACCAAGCCCTCCCCCAAGACCTTTGACGCTGGCATCGCTATGTACGTTGGTATGGCTCTGACCTCCGTCGCCGGCTCCGCTGTCGTCATCGGCAAGAAAAAGGAGTTCTAATTAAACTCAAAAAAGAGAAGCACCCTACCGGGTGCTTCTTTTTTTGCGCTTAATTATTCCTCCCGCTGCCGCGGGAGGAATAGTAAATGCTGCTTTTCTGCGGGGTGTTTCTTTTTTGCACTTAATTATCCCTGGCCTGTCGCGCGGACGAAATAAATATCCCCTGCTGCCGCGGGGGATAAATATATAACCCTCCCGCTGCCGCGGGAGGGATAGTAAAGATTGCTTTCCTACGGGGCCTTTCTTTTTTGACTTTAATTATCCCACCCCCTGGCGGGGTGGGGTGAATAAAGATTGCTTTCCGCTGGGCCTTTCTTTTTTTGCGCTTATTTATCCCTGGCCTGTCGGCCGGGGATAGATAATATCTCACCCCTGACGGGGTGAGATAAATATATATGCCTCCCGCTAACGCGGGAGGTATAGTAAAGATTGCTTTCCTACGGGACCTTTCTTTTTTACGCTAAATTATCTCTGGCCTAACGGCCAGAGATAATTTAGCCCCTTTCGAGCTTGAATAACAAAAAGGCACCCCTACGGGGTGCCTTTTTTGGGGCCGTCGGGGATGCCGGCCCCTACGGGTGTTCAGCGGGGGCCCCTGCATTGTGGACGCCGGCCCCTACGGGTGTTCAGTGGGAACCTCTGCATGCGGGCGGATGTGGGCATCGGCCCCTACGAGGGAAACAGGCCGTACTCCAAGGGGGAGGCTTTTGCGCCCTCAAAACGGGATGGTGCCGCCGGTCGCCACGGTACACGGGGTAAATATGCCGCCGGCGGGGGGCAAAATGGTCAGCAGGATATAGGCCACACTCAGGGCGGCAGTCAGCACAACAACCTAAAAACATCCATAAACATGAACAAGCTATTACTTACATTGACCGT